>Ga0114975_10002610_pt1 | contig 12303 bp, 9 predicted proteins | sample S_130626_EF_Meta_FD_87031 | JGI IMG/M metagenome (GOLD analysis project Ga0114975, IMG submission 87031) | Freshwater microbial communities from Lake Simoncouche, Canada to study carbon cycling - S_130626_EF_MetaG | ecosystem: Environmental > Aquatic > Freshwater > Lake | place: Lake...
AAAAATTCAATAAAAGATAAAACCAAATATAATTTATGGACGTTGTTTTTGAAAAAATACAAAAAAAATATGATGGATTTGGATGAAAAATGGTATGATACGTTTCAAAAAGTGAAGGATTTCATTAATGAAAAGAAAAAAAAACCAAGAACAGGTCATAAAGAAGAAAAAATATTAGGACAATGGATTTCACACCAACAAACAAATTAAAAAAAAAAAAAAGAGGCAATGAAAGATGAAACCAAACGTGAATTGTGGGAAGCGTTTTTAGAAGAATACAAACAATATTTTTCTACATCAACCACAAAAACCGAAACAGAAACAATAATATCATCTTTTCAATCTGAACAACAAGAACAAATAGAAATACTACCACCACCAGCAACATTACTAAAAAAGAAATCAATGAAATTACAAAAAAATAACATCACGCTAAAAGAAAAATGCCAACAACCACAAATAGAACCTTTAGAAACAAAAAAACAAAAAATTAAAACTGAAATATCAATCCTTCATCAAAAATACAAAACAATGAAATCTATCAATCTCCAAAAAGAGTTCCAAGAGACTCCTGAACTTTGGAATAAATACCATGAAATATCCGAAGAAAACGAGACATCTTTTCCAGAAGAAGAAATTCCAAGAAACCGTATTATTCAAGAACTGAATAAAATAAAAACAAAACGACAAAAAATAGTGGTGGATATGGGTTGTGGAAAAGGACACATCGCAGAACATTACAAAAACGATAATCGTTTTCAATTTCTAAATTATGATCATGTTTCATCACAAGATACAATCATATCATGTGATATTTCCAATTTACCATTAGAAGATGATTCTGTTGAAATTTGTATTTTATCCTTGGCAATGTGGGGTTCTAATTGCAGGGAATATATTTTAGAGGCATACCGCATTTTAGAAACGAGCGGTAAATTGTATATTATAGAACCAACGAAACGATGGTCTGAACAAGACGAACATGGAAATATTCTTCCAGAAAAAGAAGCAAGTAAAATGAAAAGAATTTTGGAAGAGAACGGGTTTCGTATAATTGAAGAAAATATAGAAAAGTTTTGTTTGTTTCAATGTATGAAAATATAATTGATGTCTGTTGTGTTTTTGGGTTGTGTTTTTGGGTTGTGTTTTTGGGTTGTGTTTGTTGTATCTTGTATTTTCTTGTAATGAATAAAAATAATAATTTTTTTATTTTTTTGTATAAAATTGATTTGTAAAAGGTGCAATTATAAAAAGCATACATGATGATTATGAATTCTAACAAATCATCGAACGACCAAACGGCAGAGAACATGCAAAAATGTACTAAATGTAAAGTATCAAGAAATATTGATCATTTCATTGGTAAAACAGACAATCCGGTAAAAATATGTCTAAAGTGCCGTGAAAGAGATGAAATACAAAAACAACGACCTGATATTATTGAAAAACGAAAAGAGTATTGTAAAAAAGCAAAAAATTATCAAAAATACAGAGAAAGAAAAAGAGAAGAAAATGAAGAAGAGTTTTTGAAACACAACGCAGAAATTGCAAAAAAATGGAGAGAAAAAAATAAAGAACATTTGAAAGAATGGGGCACTCAAAATTTTGTAAAAAGATTTGGTGGTATAAAACAACAAGCACAAGAAAAAGGCATCTATTGGAAAGAAGATTTAACCGACGAAATATGTTATAAAATGATGACTTCTAAATGTCATTATTGTGGTTTTTACAGTGATAAAACGCTCAACGGTATTGACCGTATGAATAATACAGGGTCTTATGAAAAATCAAATACTGTATCTTGTTGTAAAAATTGTAATTTTATAAAGGGTTCACTTGATCCAATATCATTTATACAAAGATGTCAACATATATCATTTCGTTTCAATGGTTTTGGAATTTTACGACCCGATATATGGCCGAATTCAAATTCTTCCAGTTATAGAGAATATTTTATACGTTCAATAAAAAAAGAATATGAATTTAATCTTACTAAAGAAGATTTTGACACATTAAAAACATATTTTTGTTATTATTGTGGCAAAGAACCAAGCGAAGAACATCATAATGGTATTGATCGATTTGATAATAATGTTGGTTATAATTTAGAAAATTGTGTTAGTTGTTGTAGCGAGTGTAATTTTATGAAAGGTTCATTTTCATTTGATGATTTTATAGAGACATGTAAACGTGTATCGCAATACACTCTAGAAAATACGATTGAAATTCCAGATATAGATATATGTAAGTACCGAATCATGAAAAGAGAAAAACATCATATTGAAAAAGAAAAAATTATCATTACGAAACAACAACCTCCAAAAGAAAAACCAGCCCCACCGGTGATTGAACCATATATACCAAAAAAAAGAGTTTATTCTAAAGGAACAAATATTCCGGAAGGTTGTAGTATTAAAGCGGAAGATATACCAAATTATTGTTATTATGTTCCTGCAAAAGATATAAGGGGGGATGGTTTTTGTTGTGGACGATTACACCCAAAACAAAAACAAAATAATAAGAATGATTGGATGACAACCCGTTCTGTAAAAGTATCTACAGAAGAAAAATATAAAATGCTAATGGAATATATAAATTCTTCGGATGTGTGATTGGTATATGAAATTTATTTAGAAAACATCGCGTTTGTCATATAATAGTTTATTTTGCAATAATAATATAAAATCATTTTTTTATTTTTTACATTCGTATAATAGAGACGATTTGTTTTTTCATACAAAATATTGTTTTTTTGTATGAAAATATTGCGTTTGTATGAAAACGTAGGCGACACCAGCCATACTGTTCATTCAGTTACTATAAGCAACACCGGCCATGCCACTCATGACGCGCAGGACATTATAATTGACTGCATAAACACGTACTTTTGCGGTATTGGTTCCCGAAATGGCAGAATTTGAAAGAATTAATTGAAGAACGGCATTATCAATTCGCGAGAAGTTGCAAGTGCCGCTTGGTTGATGTTCCTCAGGTCTCAATGCAAAACTATACACGTTAATTCCGGTATCGGGGTTGCGGGTATGGTGTTGGAAAGGTTGAACAACATCAAAATAAGAACCTTCACGTTCAGAGAAACGATCCTGTCCATTTAGCTGCAACTTGGCGGTAACACATGGGTTCTCACCCCAACAGTGCATATTCAATGCGGTTTCAGCAAGAACAAATGTTCCTGCATCACTTACAGTGGAACCTGAATATACATTATCTTGTGCGGCAAAGGGTGTTTCGACATGTGATGTTCCGGATGCAGTCCAAATACTATTAGTAGGAATAGCAGTAGCAGTTCCTCTATAATCGGCATCCAATGCACCAGGCATCTGAAATAGACCGGCATTGGATCCAGTATTATAAATGAATGCATTTGAACCGGACGTTTCTTGAGGACCACCATATGCATGAATTGCTGATGGGAGAGCATCAATTGCATCAGTGTAGTTAAACGGTTGAGCACCAAGAGTTTTATAAAGGGTTGAACTTGGAATTAGAGAAGCGCAATAATCCACATTTGCATCAGGTTGAACAACCCAAATAAGTTCCTTGACAGGGTGATTGAAGTTAAGTTTAATTTTGTTGCTTGAACTTCCTACCGACTCGTCGCCTGTGAATTGTAGTTGTTCGATAAGATATTCATGGGGATTTTGTGCCATTTTACGACGTTCGTCCGTGTCCAAGAAAATATAATCTACATAAAGAGAAGCCGCAACAATCGATTGTTGGTATGCTGCAACAACTTGATTTGATGTGCTGCTGGTATCATAAAGATTATTTACAGCCCAAAGACACTCACCGATAGGACGGAAATCAATATTGTATTTGACTTCGTGATATTGTAATGCGATGAGAGGAAGTGCAAGACCAGGGTTTTTGCAACACCAGAAAAGGAGTGGGATATAAAGAGTCGTTTCTGGAAGAGCTTTTCTTGGTGCACACACTTGTGAAGGCCCACCCGATGCGGCACATGGTCCAGCTATATCAGCAAAGGTTGGATCTGTAATATAGGTCAATTGAGTGGTATGACCAATCATTTTACTGTATCCGGCATATTGTTCAGAAGACATTGTCAACTGATTCCAGATGTGCATCCAATCACCATATTGACGATCAATTCTTTGCCCACCAATCTCAATTTCAATCTGTGCAATCAATTGCTCACCTGGGAAATCCAACCAACGTGCATAAACACCTTTGAATTGATTACCCACCGCTTTATCAGTTGAACCGTTCATTGACTGATTAATTTCAGGAAGGGTAACTTGCAAATAAGTCTTATAAGCCAAATCACCATTTCTGCTAATAGTGCATGTTACACGACGTCCAAAATCTGCTTGTCCAGAAAATGTCTGTTCAATACTTTCCATTGCAAAATTAGTGTATCTGCGATAAGAAACCTTCCAGAAAGTGATCTCTGGAGTTCCAGTTAAAAATACGTCTTGGGCACCATAAGCTACAAGTTGCATTAATCCACCAGCCATTTTTTTTAATTATATAATACAAAAAGAAAATAAATTCAAAAATATTGCTAAATAAAGACTCTTTCGTATAATTCATGGATTTATAATGATATTTTTTATATTTTAAACGCAAATAAATAAGACATTTGCCCAGATGTTATCTTTTATAATAAAAATATAAAACACTCTGCATGTAGTAATAAATAAACATATGAAACAAACAATATCAATTGATGAAAAACACACTGAAATGATAAAGCGGTTTTGTCGAATAGAAACATATGAAATACCCAAATTAATGGAAGAAAAAAATTTACTTATAAAAAAAAGGCTGGAACTCGTATGTAAAGATCGATTTCAAAATAAATCCAAACGAAAAATAAAAAGACCGTTAAATAGCAACGAAACATCAACCAATCACGACACCATATATGACGAACAAAGTAAATATTGTAAATCCAATGTTGAACTACCCGGTTCTGTTATTTTAGAAAAAAAAGAAACAGAATCCAATTTCGAAAAAATAGATCGTGAAAAAATATTTCAAATTCAAGACTCTATTCAAATAATAAATGAAAAAATAAAACAATTAAAACGGGAAAAGAAAAATTATTATTTGAATAATTCAAAATATATATTTCAATATTTTGAAGAAATGAAAAATATTTCATCTGGAAAATCATCAAACACATCATCAAATAATTCTTCGAATGAAAACGGAGATAAAATCAAATCATTTTTCAATATTAAAACCCAAGATAGTTCTAATAATATAATAGAGTTTATTGAACCAAAAACATCACTCGTTGATGATCGATATAAAAATACTCGCAATTTGTATCATAAATATTGGAAAAATGTGAAAAATGAAATATTTAATATTCAAGATTATGTTCTATCGGCGGATATCTGTTATTCTTGTCGTGAAGGTGAAATGATTCCACAAGACGAAGAGGGTATTTTGATTTGCAACAATAACAAATGCGGAAAATTTATACCATATATTGTAGACAGTTGCAAACCATCGAATAAAGAACCGCCGGTAGAAGTCTCTTATACTGCATATATACGTTTAAATCATTTTAAAGAAATTCTCTCTCAATTCCAAGCAAAGGAAACAACTCAAATACCGGAAGAAGTGATTGATGCAATCCGGAAACGGATTAAAAAAGAACGCATTTATGATATGAAGGAAATAACATATGATAAAATGCGTGAAATTTTGCGAAAATTGGATTTAAATAAATATTTTGAACATATTCAATATATAAATTCTATTTTTGGAATAAAACCGCCGATTATGACAGAGGAATTGCATGAAACATTATGTGTTCTCTTTATTGAAATACAGAAACCATGGGCGCAATTTTGTCCTGCTAATAGAACCAATTTTTTTAATTATACGTATACACTTTATCAATTGTGTGTATTATTAGGACAAACGCAATATTTGCCGTATATTCCATTATTAAAAGATCGAGTCAAACAAATAGAATCCGATTTAATTTGGAAACAAATTTGCAATTATTTGAATTGGGCTTTTTATCCTACTGTTTAATTTCAATTCTCTATTGAAAATGTGGAGAGACAATCATATGTATTTTGTATGAAACTAAATGGGAGGACAGACAATATATGCGTATGTTTTTTTATAAAAAGAAAAATCAATATAATATATAATACGCTTATGACATTGGAATTAAAAAAATTTGATATGAGAACAATCACATTTAAAGCCGATGAAAATAAGGGACCCGTTATAGTTATGATAGGACGGCGTGATACAGGAAAATCGTTTTTAGTAAAAGATTTGTTGTATCATCATCAAGATATACCTATAGGAACAGTCATTTCTGGAACAGAATCAGGAAATGGCTTTTATGCAAATCATGTCCCTAAATTATTTATTCACGATGAATATAATACGGTTCTCATTGAGAACATTTTACGACGTCAAAAAGCCGCATTAAAACAAATGAATAAGGAAATTGAAATGTATAAAAAAACGACTATTGACCCGCGTGCGTTTGTTATTTTAGATGATTGTTTGTTTGACCAATCATGGACACGCGATAAAATGATGCGATTGCTTTTTATGAATGGACGACACTGGAAAGTTCTTTTATGCATAACCATGCAGTACGCATTAGGAATACCTCCTAACTTAAGAACAAATATTGATTATGTTTTTATTTTGAGAGAACCCTATTTATCAAATCGCAAACGAATTTGGGAAAACTATGCGTCTGTGTTTCCAACATTAGAATCGTTTTGTTCTGTTATGGACCAAACTACAGAAAACTATGAATGTTTGGTGATAAACAACAATTCCAAGTCGAATAAACTCACAGAACAGGTATTTTGGTACAAAGCAGAAAATAAGCCCGATTTTAAATTAGGATCAAAAGAATTTTGGGAAATATCGAAAAACATGGGGTCGGATGATGAAGATGAGGCGTATGATCCTAATAAAAGCAAAAAAAGAACATCCGGACAAGTGATCAATGTAAAAAAAAACAAATACGGTAATTGATTTCTTTTACCGGTCAAATAACCAGATCTTTTATAATAAAACATCTTCTCAAATGTTGATGTCAACACACAAAAGTTGCATTGAATAAAAACGATGCGTTGAATAAAAAAGATTCAATTATTTTCTATAGATATACACATTTTTATAGGTAAATGGATGATTTTGTTTTAACGAATTTGTATGAAAGCCGCAATGAATGGTGTTGTCGCCTTCTTAACATATTTACACCTTTAGTCGTTGAAGGAATACAATCCATTTTCACAGAATCGTGGAAATTATGCAATGAAAACGGTGAAATAAACAAATATTTAATGACATTTCAAAATTTATTGTGCAGAATTCCTAAATGGAACGCCGTTATCATTGAAGAAGAACGACAAAGAATTATTGAACGTAGCGGATGTAATTATTTAGAAGATTTAATTACATGTGTTCATATTATTCAACTAAAAGTTCTCACAAGTATTCGTGTAGGAAATAAACAAAAAAAAATCGATATAACTATCCCCAAAATCGACATTTTTATTCACAAAATTTATATTGCCGCCGCCCGTAAAATATATTCGAATGTTTATTTGTTTGAAAAGAATATTTCCCCATTGGAAATACAAAAAAATAATCGTGAATTAGAACGCATCATTCAAGAATCTATTTTAAAAACCATTCAAGAAAGCATTCCTACAAGTGAAATTATTCGTGCATATTTAGATTCATCTGTTGAAGTAGAAGAAGAAGTCATCATAGAAGATTTGTCAACACCAGATCTTATTAAAAAACAAAGAACAGCGCCCGTTAATGCAAAAATTCCAGAAGAAGATAAACCTCCAGAAATTGTGCCTTCCATAAAAAATATAAATGATGAACCAATAACTACAAAACTCACATTTAATGAAATAGATTCTATTTTGGATGAAAACAATGAAGTGCATGATATCAAGGTTTCAAAATCAATCGATGACTTAGAAAGAACCACCATGGAAAAGTATTTGAAAAACAAAGATAATGATGATGATGATAATTATGGAAGATTAACTATATTTGAAAATGATGATTCGAATCAATTGTTATTAAATGATATCGAAACATTAGACGGTGAAATCGCCGCAAATTCTGTTTCCATTCAAGAACCACCTATGTTTGAATTTGAAGAATTATCGTAATAAAATCTATAAAATCTATAAAATCTATAAAATCTATAAAATCTATAAAATCTATAAAATCTCGTTTATTTTCATAAAAAATAAATACCAACGTGGCAATACAGATGCGTCAATTATTGCATTTATATTTATTTAATTATATATATTTTAACAAAAGATGCAAAATGTGTTTATTATATCTACTTTAGTAGTTTTTTTTTTTGCAATAATTAAATTTATAGAAATACGATTTGTTCAAAAAGATATTGAATTTAAGGGTATTAAAGAATATGTACGAGATGGAATCATTGTTTATTTATCTACTATTGTATCCAGCTATGTATATTTTGCATTTGAAAAGAACATTTCTGATTTTTTTAATGTAGTTACTTCCAATAAAAATGTTCTACCCGAAAAAGCGGAGGTTTTCACAGATTCTCCTAATTTTTAATGTCTATTATCCCAAACCCATATTTCATACAAAACAATTTTATTTTGTATGAAATTTATAACAAAACATTCTTTTATGTAAAAAACACAACTCATACCATGACCGGAATTGAATCTAAATTTATCAATAAATTCTTTTGCGTTTTCTTTAAATTACCATTAAATAAAAATTGATTAAACACCACCTTCTCAAGTTGTTGTGATGGCACACAATTATGTACATTTCGTGCAATCATTTTATACAGTTTGAAATGTAAATAACGTTCATCACCGTTCTTTTTATAAAGAATGTTTTGTTTTTTGTCATCTAAACACCATTCATAAATAATCTTTTCAAAATCGGTTAGTTTTTTAGGATTTATTTTTTCATCATTGTCGAATAAAAAATCATAAATAGAACATCCTAAACGACATAAATCAAAACTGTCGTTTGGTTCAACTCTATTTTTATTTGGATTATAAAAGGGTTCACAATTATATTGGGTTTCTGCATCTCCTTTTAATGAAAATGAATCGCTGCAAAGAACCTTGCCGTTTATTGTGTATATACTTCTTCCAAAATCAATAATTTTGAAAATATATCCATAGGTAGGGACTTTATATATTTTTGAAGAGAATTTATAAAATAAAAATGGTTGTTTGGTTCGAATATAAACAATGTTATTTGTATGCAAATCATTGTGTGTGAAATGAAATGTTTTTTGATAAACCGCTAATGTGATTACTATTTGAAACATTGCGCTGATACTTTCTTGTTCATTCAATTGTTCTTGCAATAATAATTCATCTAATGTTCCTTCGCATTTTTCTAAACAAATCATTTGTACTGGAAAGTTCTTGATATAAGCAAACACTGGTTTTTCGTCTTCTTCGTCATCGTCTTCTTCGTCATCGTCTTCTTCGTCATCGTCTTCTTCGTCATCGTATTCTTCGTCATCGTCTTCTTCGTCATCGTCTTCTTCGTCATCGTCTTCTTCGTCATCGTCTTCTTCGTCATCTTCGTCTTCATGACCCTCTGTTTGATTATTTACATGAATTTCTTTATTATTTTCGTGTTTTTTTGTTAATTTAGTCCCACCATTATATGTGGGTTTTTTATCATTTGTTTCGATTTCTTCGATTTCTTCTGTGTCATCCGAGTCAATAGAATCACACGAATCATCACTTTTATCATAATCTTTCATGTTTAATGAAATAAATTTATTTTCTTCCATTTTATTGTATGTGTCTTTTATTTCAATTAGTTCATCTAAAGTATTTTCATCTAGCGTATTTTCATCTAAAGTATTTTCATCTAAAGTATTTACATCTAAAGTATTTACATCTAAAGTATTTACATCTAAAGTATTTACATCTAAAGTATTTTCATCTAGCGTATTTTCATCTAGCGTATTTTCATCTAAACTATTTACATCCACTTTATTTTCATAAATTAATTCATCACCATTTAAATCTTCCTTATCTACATGCAAATAAATGTCCTTTAATTCTACATTATCATTTTCAATTAATTCCATAATATCTCCTAAAACATTATCTAATGAAACATTTTTTTCATTCATATCAATTTTAATTCGTGATTTTTGATTCCGTGAATCCAAAGAAGAAGAATGAGAAGAATCATGTTCATTTTGTTTTTTTATTATTTTGGGTTCAATAAAAAATAAATTGTTTATTTGTTTTTGAAAATATTTGGATGATTCCATATATTCAATATCGTCAACCACATTTATTTTGTACAATTTTTGTATTCCTAAATGAGAACCATAAAAATCAATTCCGTTGATAAATTTATATTCATTATATAAATGAGAACTTAAATAACTAAAAAAACCATCTACATAACAAGAATTATGTGGTGAATTAATTTTATTTTCTATTTCTTCTGTTTTTGTTTGTTCTGTTTTTGTTTGTTCTGTTTCTGTTTGTTCTGTTTCTTCAATTAATGTCCCGGTGCTCTTTTTATCAAGAGATAATGAAAACAATGGTAAAATAGAATTTACATTTCGAGTCTCTCCCTCATGTGAAATATAATTTTGAATGTAGTCATACTTTCCAATCATATATCGTATCGGATCTAACAGTGGTGCAAATTTCAAGAACACCTTTTTTTCTTGATAATTGTTTTCAACAATATCATTTTGTCTCACTTCGTCTAAAGAGATGATTGTATTCATTGAATGAAAAATATTGGAATGATTCAAAAATAAGTTTTCACAATTGTTCTCTTTTACTTTTTCGGGAAATAAATAATCATAAATAGGATAATAATTTTGAAGTTGTCGAATATGAAATGGATTATAACCAACTTCCAAGTCTTCCATGCAACCTAATTGTAGATCATTCGAAAGGCTGTCCAAATCAAAATAATGAGGTTTTTTTAAAAAAATGCAATCGATTGATTTCACCGTTTTGTTTGCGGATGTTTCTGTAAAATTCATATATTTAGTTATTTTGATTTTTTTATCACAGTTTGAACCCAAACGGGTTTATTAGTCATTCGGTTTCAATGCCACTTTGACGACGTTCTCTCGTTTATTTTCATATAAAATATAATAATTTTGTATGAAATCACAACGGGGTAAAATAAATATCATTATATTACCCCACCGCAAGGAAGTGGTGGTGAGAGAGTAGAACTTGAAATAGTATTGATTTGTTGAAAAATATAGAACATCAATAATTTTTCGTTTCTATATTCAGACTTGATTTTATAAAAAGACATTGCGATTTGCAACCGTTGTTCTTTTGACCATTTTTGACAATTTTCGACAAAATCAATGACATCAAGAGCAGAAAAACCGTTTGAATAGAGACTTTCAACTAAATCCGCAAAATATTGTTGAATTGTTTTGTATTTTTCACAAGGGACGGATGTTTTAGAAACAAACAACCATTTTAAAAATTCATGTAAATGTTCGTCTAGTTCTTTTTTTTTAATTGTTTGATAATAATTTATATTTGTATTTTGTTGCAAATGATAATTATGCAAATTAACCGGTTTTTTAGTAAGTGGGTCAATGTATTCGGGGACGTAAAATTCACAAAAACGGGATAAAATGGGATATAATAATTTATTTTTATTTTCGACAATGATGAAAAAACGGGTATTATAACTAAATATTTCAATACATCTTCGCAGAGCGGATTGAGCATCTATGGTTAAATAATCGGCATTCATTAAAATGATTGTTTTAAAGAGAACACCGTGATTGTTATTGTCCGTTGAGTCTGAGATAATATGAATATTTGTTTTCGCAAAAAATTTGAGTTCTTCGCGGATAAATTTAATTCCTTTTGCTTGTGCGCAATTGACAAACATTACATTTTGTTTGATTTTTTGTTTGTCTTTTTTGTAAATGTTTTGAATAAATCGATGAACAATTGTTTTTTTTCCAGAACCATTGACCCCGTGGAATATAATATGTGGGACGCAATTCTTTTCCAAGAAAAAATCCAATTGTTTATAAATAACAGCGTGTAATTTATTTATTTCGTCTTCTTTGTTCATTATTCTTTGTTTACAATCATATTTTTATCTTTTTATGTTTTTATATATTATATATGAATATCGAACCAAGACCCTCTCGTCGTTATACTTATACCAATTATAATTTCATCCCGTATACCGGAACAAATGCTGGTGATGATAGAACAGATCGTGATGAATCATATAAAGAGTATATAGAAAGGAAAAAAAATAATAACA
>Ga0114975_10002611_pt1 | contig 12301 bp, 9 predicted proteins | sample S_130626_EF_Meta_FD_87031 | JGI IMG/M metagenome (GOLD analysis project Ga0114975, IMG submission 87031) | Freshwater microbial communities from Lake Simoncouche, Canada to study carbon cycling - S_130626_EF_MetaG | ecosystem: Environmental > Aquatic > Freshwater > Lake | place: Lake...
ACTAGTGGTAACGTTAAATTCAGTTAATCTGAAGTTAAAGTTAGAAGTAATATTAAAAAAGGACCTTCGGGTCCTTTTTTATTCTCGGCTAAATACATAGTAATGATTCACATGGTGTGAATTTTATGCGGAAATCCAACCGCGTACAGCCTAGAACGCTGTTATTTCTTAAGGAGAAAACAAAATGGGACGTCCTCTAAATAAAAAATATTTTGCTAACACAAACTACGCAACTTTTGGTACAGCCGGAGTTGGCGGAGAAAGTGTAGCGTCAGTTGCCGCAGTAACAGGTTTATCTGGTATGACTTACCTTACTGGTGGTCCATACACAATTTTAGCCGCAGATATCACTGCTCCACAAATCGCAGGTGGTGCTAAACCAGTATTAACATTTCAACCAACAAGTGCTACAGCAGGTACCGTTGCGGTTGTATCAGCAGGTTCAGGTTATACAAGTGCTCCAACTGTTACTGTTCGCGGCTCGCTTGCCGCAGGTTCAGGCACAGCAACGCCAACTCCAACATTAACTTCAACAAGAGCTAACGGTCTTAAGTGTGAAGCTAAGATTGGTTCAGCTGGTACTGAATATACGACCGGCGACGTTATTAAACAAGTTAACGGTCGTAGCTATAAAGTAATTACCGCTGACGGTACAGCAGTTTGTAAACTGGTTACTACTGAAGTTAAAACAGCCAATCAAATGTCAATCAAAGCAACTGACAGTGCAGGCAACACATACTTTGTTGCAAAACTAACAGCCCGTAAAGCTGTGTTAGTTCCTGCGGCCAACGTACACGGCGGAACAACAACTATTGGTTCGCAATTTGCTAGTGGTACGACTGCTAAATGGACTTTTGGTAGTGCCGTAGTTAACACTACAGTAACTATTGATAACCAATAATTAGGAATGGGGATTTAGGTCCCCTAACTATAAGGATATAGAATGTCAAGAGTACTAAAAGTCAGTCAAAGCAATTATAGATTACAGACCGCTAGTGGCGGAACTATAACATTAGATACCGGTGTCGATGTAGGCACTGTAATTGTCACAGGTGACTTGGTAGTACAAGGCGAAACAACCACAGTTAATACAACTAATTTAGCTATTGAAGATAATATTATTGTATTGAATAAGAATCAAACCGGCGCAGGTATTACACTTGCGGCTCCAATCAGCGGCAGATCAGGTGTAGAGATTGCTCGCGGCACTAGGCCCGCAGGACAATTTCTGTTTGACGAAAATATAAATCATTATGATTTTCCAAACACTGTCAATGTGGGCGGGACATTTGTATTAAAAACCAATGACGGCAAAAAAGCTGGCTTGCAGTTGGCCACCATTGTGAATGACGGTGCCAGCAATTTGGTTTTTGACATGCAGTCAACCAGCGGTGTATTAAGCATTGCCAACAGCACAAATTATTATCTCCGAGTAATCAACGACAACGATATTCCTAACTGGAAAACAATTACTAATTATGTAGCAGCCAGTAATGGTGTTGCTACAGTTGACCGTATGTATTATCCTGTTAGTGCGGCATTTGGTTTTGAAGACAGTAAGATTCAGGCATTTAATACCAACATACAGTTTTATGTTGGACAACAAATCAGAGCAACAATTAGCCCAGTGGGCGTTAGTGTCAACAACATCAACTTGTTTACTGATACAATTACCAATACTTCAGCTAATAATCTAGTGTTGACTGCTATTAATAATAATGTTAAAGTTGATGCTGTTTTAAATTTAACAGACCAAAGTTTAACTCCAGCAACAGTATCGGGTGTGACCAAATTATATTCCACAGCAACAGTGGGTCCAGGAAAATCTGGGCTATTTTTTAAAAATGTAAATACCTCAGATGAACTGGTGTCTAAAAATAGAGCAGTTTTATTGAGTATTTTACTATAAGGAAAGAACATGGCATTGACATCAACTCCAATTGCATACTCCGCAGGTTTACCGGCAACACCGGTGTATACCAGTAGCGGCAGTAATGCAATAACCAGCATAATTATTTGTAATTTATTTGCATTTGATCCAGCTAATCCTGCAAATAACACTGCAAACTTATCTTTGTATGCAGTGCCAGCGGGCATAACATTAACAGCAAATCATTTGATTGTGAATGCTGTGCCTATCACAGCAGGCGAAACACTTAGTTTAGATCAAGAAAAATTAGTATTAGCAAACGGAGACATGTTGTATGCCAAATCCAGCGTGGCAACCACGTTGGTAATGGCCATCAGCACATTGGCAGTATAATGAGATTTTTAAGAAGACAAACCCTTAATCGCAGAGCAGTGTATGACAACACGCTGTATGTGGACACGACTAATGCAATTGTAATGGGTAGCCAAAACAATTTGACATTGCCTACCGGCCCAGACAGCACTAGGCCATCGGTACCAGTCAACGGTATGATACGTTACAACACGACTTCATTGGACATAGAAGTGTATCAAGGAAGTACTTGGCGTGCCTTGAGATACAGAGAATCTGGATCAATTACACAACAAACATTGGGCATAGGCGACGGAGATACATTATATTATGGTCCGTTAAGTCCTGCACCAACTGGAAACGCTCAAAGAGGTTACTCTTGGTCTGGTGCCAACTTATTAGTGCTGGTTGAAAACGTTTTGCAATTGCACACTACTAACTACACAGTTGTACAAAATCCAACATTTTCCGGAGAAATTTATACAAGCAAAACCAGTGTAAGTTCTGCAATTGGCGCATCAACTTTATATTTTAATACTACAGTAACAACCACAGCCGCATCTGGCACTGGTACTACAGTAACATTAACTTTTAATGCTAAGACAGCGGCACCGTTTGCAATTGGCGAAACTATTATTGTAGCAGGTGTAATTCCTTATACATATAATGGATCATTTACAGTCACAGCATCGTCAACTACAACTGTATCTTATGCGCATACCGCTACTGGAGCACAAACAACTAGCGGAACTATTGAAGCGGCCAGCACAGTTTATCCTGCTGTAAACATTGTCGGAGCAACGTTAACTGGTAGTAGTTCAATAACAGGTCGAACAGTTGCAAGTTATACTACTGACACTAATACTGGCGCATTAACCAGCGTTGTATTAAGTGCCGCTACTAGCGGAGCAGTCATAGCTGCCAACACTGTAATCACTATTACCAAAGCAAGTCAAGCTGGAAGTGGCTATTATTTGTATTTTAGCAGTCCAATACCCCCAGGCAAAGCCGTTACTGCATTAATTGGTTTTGACCAATAAAGGAGTCAGCAAATGGCTCTAACGCTCACAGGTGGTAATTTAAATGGCGGTAGAGAGCTAGGGCGCATTAGCGGCCCGTTACTGTCAGCAGACTTACGCCGAAACGGTGTTAACCTTGCTGTCGACACTGACAAATTATATTTAAATGTTACAAACAAGTATGTTGGATTTGGAACAAACACTCCAACAAGAACACTTACTGCGCCGGGCAACAGTAAGTTTGCAAGGATTAATCCTGCACTGTCAGACCTTATAGTAACCACGCAAGCTGACATTGGTAATCTCACTTTTAACAACACTGACAAGATACAGAATTTTACCAATAACAATATCGTTATTAACCCAGCGGCTGGCGATCAGTTGATTACGTTTAACGGATTGGGATCAACTGATTATTTTGCATTTTTAAACAATTCGTTAACTGGCACCACTAATACTGAAATAAACATTAGTCCTACTGGCAAAACTATTATTGGAAGTACCACAGTTGCGTCCAGTCTTAGTTTTTCAAGCAACAGTTATCTTTCTCTAAGTGCCGCTCAAACAATAGGCACACAATCGTTTACTTTTGAGTGTTTCTTTTATACAGCTAGTAATGGACTACAGACAATACTAGGCGCATCGGCCAGCGGCGGAATGTCAATATGGTTGTTGGGTGACGGCGTCAATCCAGTAACTACTATACAAATTGATAGATCAAATATTGATGCGGCTCAATACACAGTTAGCCCTATAAATATAAACACGTGGCATCACATTGCAGTAACAAGAGACAGTTCGAACAATATGTCAGTATTTTTAGACGGTGTTAAAGCTACTGGATCCGCATCTAATGCAACAAACTACACTGCGTCTAGTGGACTCATTGGAGCAGTAGCAGGATCTGCTTATTTTTTTACAGGATATCTAACACAGCTAAAATTAGCTGTAGGATCAAATTACTACGATCCAACAGCGGTCAGCATCTCAGTTCCTACCGCACCATTAACAACTAGTGCAAATACAAAGTTATTGTTAATTGTGGCCACCAGCGGCGCATTTCTTACAGATATCAGCGGAACACAAACAATATCTAATATAGACGGTGTAGCGTTCAGCACTTCAGGTCCTTTTTTAATACAACAAAACACTGGTGTTTTGATAGATGGTAATTTACATGCTGTTGGCAATATCACATTTGACGGCAATATCACTCTGGGTAATGCCGATACTGACAATATTACATTTGCCGCAGATGTTAACAGTGATATTATTCCCGACATTACAAATACATTCAATTTAGGTAGCAGTTCAAAAAAATGGAATAACATTTATTCTCAAAATTTAACGGTTACTGATTTATATTCAACAACTGCCACAGCAGGAACTTGGACACAGAGTGGCTTAACAATAACTGGTAATTCTGTTAGTGCAGGCGCTGGTACATTTAATATAACTATCAGCGGAACTGGAAAAGTAAACTTACACAATAAAGTTTATATCAAGGACAACACTATCACGCACAACAACGCTGTTGTTCCTTTAGAGTTTGGAGCCACTGGCGTTGGCTATACCAAATTTGGAGGCACTAGAGGACTAGTGATTCCAAAAGGCACAACATTACAGCGTCCAGCCGCTGCCGAACTTGGAACCATGCGATACAACAGCGATGTGAATTACATTGAAGTATATGCCAACGTGAGTAATACGCAAGTTGTTAGTTTGTCAACAAATTCAGTCACTGCCACAGCAGGTGCCACTCAAATATTCACCACCAACACTGTGGGATTTAATGTGGGAGATTTTATATCTTCCACTTCTGATTTGCTTGCGTTTGCTGGAGGCACTATAATAACAGCAGTAGCAACCAACACTTCCGTAACAATTAATACTCCGTTGTTAAACACATTAACAGCAGGCAGTAATTTAACATCACAACGCAAATGGATTCCAATCATTGGAACCAGCCCAGTGCTCAGCGCAGGCGAGGTTGGTGCTATACAAGACGTTTGGGCCCTTATACTGGGTTAAAAACCAAAATATAATAAATACTATTACTGTAAAGACTGACCAAGTTTTTACGATATTCAACTGTGGTAAACCCGCAAAGAGTCTAAGTTATACTTAGGATGAAAATGAGGTTATCCGTGAAACTCGGTGTACAAGGGAGCGATAATGGCTGTTGGTCGTATATCAGGTCCGCTCTTAAAGGATAATTTACTCCGTAATGGTGTAAACCTGGCCTTTGAGACGAGCCTACTTTACTTAGATGTTAAAAATGGCCGCGTAGGTGTTAATACCGCCACGCCCTTGTACCAACTAGATGTAAACGGCACAACACAAACAACAAATATTGAAGCTGCCAATCAGGCACAGCTTGCATCATTTACCTTAACTGGTAACACAATCAGTAGCACAAGTACTACTATCAACTTTGTACCAAGCGGCGCAAACGGTGTAGTATATCAAGGTCGTGCAACTATTGGAACACAGTTGGCCATGACTGGCAATGTGATTTCCACAGTTGGAACTAACGTAGATTTAATTATCAATACTACCGGAACTGGGCAAACCAAGTTCAACGGCAACGTATTAGTCAACGGCGATTTACACGCAACTGGCAGTATCACTGCTGACGGTAGTTTAACACTTGGCGATGCCAACACTGATAATATTACATTTGGTGGTGAAATTACCAGCGATATAATCCCAGATATCAACAATACATATAATTTAGGTAGCGTTGCAAAGCAATGGTTAAACATTTATGCACAAAATGGCAACATTGTAAATGCTAATGCTATTGCTTTAAATACCACAACTGCCAGAACTTCTGCATTAGATTTCACTGGCTCAACAATCAGCACTATCAACACTAATACAGATATCAATTTGATATCAACTGGCACAGGCGGCACACAAATTGGTAATGTTAGATTTTCTGATAACAAAATTACCAACGTGGTAGCTGGCGCAATAACAACTATTGAACAAGTAACTCCAGCAACTATCTGGACTGGAACAGTTGCTCAAGGAGTTCCAATAACATTTACTGGACTGATTGCAGGTACTACTTTGTTTGTTTCAACATCGCCAACAGGCGACACGCCAACACCAGGACCAACGTCTGGCCTGATTAGAAAAACCTATGCTGGTTATCCTTATTTCAGTGGCGGCACAGTTACAGACGCAATCACATGGTTTAATGCACAAACTGGTCCTACAGATCAAGTAACACTAACATCATTTGTTTTTAGTGGTTCTTATGTTTCTGGAAATTACACAACTGGCCCACAAGCAAGTTCAAGTTGGGAATTCACTGGTTACTTTGTGCCACCAGTAAGCGGCATATATGATATACAAGCAACTGGCGATGACTATGCTTATGCAATAGTGAACGGAGTTAATCCGTCTGCCGCAAACGGTGCAACCACAGTGACGTTAACCGCAGGAACTCCTTATTCTTTAAGAGTATTGTATACTAATACAATTGGCAATGGCAATCTTACTATACAGTGGAAAAACAACAGTACCCAAACAAGTTACACGGGAAACTTTTCCGGAATAATTGTTACTACAGCTATATCAGCTGGCACTATTCGCCCAGGGCAGTTGTTAACGGGTCCAGGTGTACAAGCTGGAACATATGTTGTCAGCAACATTAGTGGAACTGGAACAAGTTCGTCAAGTCAGTGGACCGTGAACAACAGCCAATCAGTAGCATCAACTGTTGTGACAGCAACTCCAATACTACTAACAGCCAGTTCTGTAACAGGTACAATTTCTTATAAAATGGTTGTTGTGGGTGGAGTATCAGCAGGAACTTACATTACTGGGTTTGGTACTGGTAGCGGAGGAGCGGGCACATACTATGTTACATTAACATCGGCAGTGGTTTCGCCAACTGCTATGACAGGAACACCACTGGGTGGCTATGTAAAATTTACAGGAACTAACGGTGTTGTTATTCCTATTGGCACAGTTGGAGCAAGACCAAGTCAAGCTGAAACTGAACAAGGAATGATTCGTTACAATACAGAATTAAATCTTGTTGAAATGTGGACTGGTAGTGCATGGTTCAGCGTTGCTGGCTCAGCCGCTGGTGTAACTGCCGACGTTGCAACAGATATTGGAATTGCCACTGCATTAATTATTGGATAAATCATGACTACATATTTTAGAACTACTGCACAAACCAACATAGGAACAACTCCTGTTGATATTTTAACAACAAGCCCATCAAACATTTACACTATTATGGGATTGAATTTGGCCAACACCACTGACTATGATGTTATTGTTGATATCACAGTTACCGACGCTGTCCCTCGTACTGCATTTTATATTAAACAGCTAATTATTCCCCCGTATACCAGTGCAAAGGTAGTTACTAACGGTGAAAAAATTGTATTGGCAAACAGTTGCAAATTAACTATAACCAGCGACACTGCTAGTAGCATTGATGCTGTTGCCAGCTTTGCTGAGATAGCATAAGGAGAACATCATGTCAGGAAATTATTCATTTGGAAGATCAAAAGAAGAGCAAATAGGAGATCAACCTACCTATTTCTACGGTATTAAAAGAAATGATGATGGAGAAATTACACTTACCCGTGTTAATCAGCTAAGCCGTACAGACTCTATTTCGATTAACAATCCAGGCGACATTGCCAACAACTACGAAGGTTTTGAAATTGGCACTGACTTTTTTGAAGGCAGAGATGTATTCCACGAAATTGTGTATGGTAACTTGTTATATGAGCAATATCGTTGGGATGAAAGAAACGTTTACTATTATGTTGACCCGGCAAGCGGCCAATTGGTAGCCCGAATAAATACAAAATACACATATCCAAGCGGTATATCGTCAACATAACTTAAGAGAAAAATATGGCCGATTTTAAAATAGCAAAAATTAGATATACCTGGAAAGGTACATGGAGCGGAACTACACAATATGTGAGAGACGATATTGTTTATTACGGCGGAAAATCTTATGTTTGTTTTGTAACACACACTGCATCAACTACATTTCTTGCTGATTTAACAGCACCAACACCATGCTGGGTATTGATGTTTGACGGCGGTGTATGGAGAGGTGCATGGGCAACTGCTACATTATACAATCCAGGAGACACAGTAAAATACGGCGGCGTTGTTTATAAGGCAATTACCAGTCATAACAGCGCGGCTACGGCCGTATTAGGATTAGAAGCTAATCAATCAGCTTGGACTATTTTAGCAAAAACTGAAGATTGGAAAAATACGTGGAACACCTCAACACAATATAAAATTAATGATATTGTAAAATACGGAGCACAAGTTTATCGTTGCGTGACTGCTCACACCAGTGCGTCTGGCATTTCTGATGGATTAGAATTTGATATTGTTAAATGGGAATTGGTTTATCAACAAATTTCATACAAAGGCAACTGGGCTCAATCCACAACATACAATGCTAACGATATAGTAAAATACGGAGGATCATTATGGAAATGCAGTACATTCCATACGTCAATAACAACATTTGATGGTGCCAAGTTTAACATATACCTTGACGGCTTACAATTTGAATCAACACCATGGGCCATTGCTCAACCTTACCAAAAAGGAGACATTGCTGGCTATGGCGGATATGTGTATAGAGCATTACAAACTCATATTGGGCAAGCTCCGCAAGCAACTGCATCAGCTTATTGGAGTTTGATAACACAAAATTATAGATTCCGAGAAAATTGGTCAGCTACCGGACTTACAATTTATGACCCACTACTTTATAAGGTAGGTGATGTTGTTAGATTAAACGGATATGTTTATCTAGCAATATTAGACAATACAAACATTGAACCCCCTAATCTAACCTATTGGAAAGTATTGAATCAAGGTACTGCTTGGAGAGGTTTGTGGAGATTAACAGATCCTGATCCAGTTACTGTTGGTTTAACTGTTCCTGTGGTATTTAAACTTGGAGATCTTGCAACACAAGGATCCACAACATACGAATGCAAATTAGCACACACTGCATCAACTCCAACAGCTCCTGTAACTGATGTTAGTAGCGCAGGTACATATTGGAAAGTGTACGTTGAAGGCACTACCACAAACGTGCTGGCCAATCAAGGCGACATTGCATGGTATGATGCAGGAGTTAAAAAACGCTTACCGGTAGGTACTGACGGACAACTGCTACGTGTTGGCACAAGTGGAGCGTTGTCATATACATCATGGGGAGTTGTTCCAAAAGTTTATTATGTTGCACCTACGGGTACAGACAATGAATTATTGGGTTACGGAGTATCCTTAGACAAACCATTTTTAACAATCAAGTATGCATGTGAGCATGTTGTTGGACCAGCAACAATTTTTATTAAAACCGGTATTTACAGTGAAATATTACCAATCACCATTCCTGCAGATGTGGCCTTGGTAGGGGATGAATTGCGTAGCACTGTGGTTCAGCCTGCTAGTGGATATACCACCAGCAACATGTTCTATGTGCGCAACGGATCTGGTATTCGCAACATGACATTGCAGGGACTAAACGGCTCGCTGGGCCCATTAAGTGCATATTTGACTAGACGCCCTAGTGCAGGAGCATTTGTAAGTTTAGATCCGCAAGGATTTAGTATCTTAGGCGCACAGATAACAACAAAATCGCCGTATATACAAAACGTTACCGCTATTGGTACTGGCTGTGTTGGCCTAAAAGTGGACGGCGCACTTCACCCAGCTGGCAACAAGTCCATTGTGGCCAACGATTTCACAATGGTCATCAGCGATGGTATTGGTTATTGGATTACCAATCGAGGCAAATCAGAATTGGTTTCTTGCTTCACATATTATTGCCATATTGGTTACCTAGCTGAAAATGGCGGCAAAATACGTGCCACCAACGGCAACAACTCATACGGTGATTTTGGCGCAGTTAGCGAAGGGTCTAATGCAGACGAAGTTCCTATTACTGGCACAGTTAACAATCGTAGTCAACAAGCATCAGTCGGGTCAGTGTTTACAAACGGTTCTCAAATAATTGCGTTAGAGTATACCAATGCTGGACAAAGTTATAATACATCAACCGCATACACATTTGGCGGTTCGGGGGCCGGAGCGTCAGTGTCAGCCGCAACAGTTACCAATGGCGGAATTTTTGAAATACGGTTGCGTGATCCACTCAACGGTGACAGCGCAGGCGGCAGTGGGTTTATAAATGTACAAACTTATGCACAAGCTGGTTCAACATCAGGCACAATCACACTCAGTGCAGGCGACAGCAATGTTCAAGCAAACTATCTTGGCATGCGAGTTGTGATTATTTCAGGCAAAGGCGCGGGACAATACGGATATATTCAAGCATATAATCCTACCACAAAAATTGCTACAATATATAAAGAAACAGATGGCGCACAAGGTTGGGATCATTTCTTGCCAGGCAGTGCATTATTTACATTAGATACCACAAGTCAATACAGTATTGAGCCCCGAGTAGTTATTGCCGCACCCTCCAGCGGAACTAGAGCCATTGCAAGAGTAACTGTAAGCGGCGGACGCATTGGCGGATTTAGAATTATTAATCCTGGATCAGGATATAACTCAGTTACTCCTCCAACAGTAACATTAACTTCTCCAGGGCAATCTGCCGCAACTTATACAGTTCGTGTTGGTGATGGTGTATTGGGACAACCCACATACAGTAACAGTGGAACAGCTTACTTGACAGCAACCGCAACTGTATCGGGCGTTGGATATGCCGATAGCTTCCAATTTGGCTCGTATCTGTATGTAAACGGATTAACAACAGTACCCGGGCCGGGCGCAAATGTACAAATTTCCGGGGTAACAACTGTGTTTAGACTAGTCACAGTGAGTCAAATTAGCGGCTCTGGTCCTTATGCTTGTAGATTACAATTGAATCCCACAATGGAATTAAAAGATGCTCCGGTACATGCAACTAACGTACAACTAAGATCTGACTATAGTCAAAATAGATTAACCGGCCACGACTGGTTAGAAATAGGAACTGGTAATTTTGCCACAACAAACTATCCCAATCAAGACACCACCACTGTTCGAAGTGGAAATCTTGCAGTTGAAAACGGCGGCGGCCGATGTTTTTACACAGCAACGGACCAAGACGGTAATTACCGAGTAGGCAATTTATTCAAAGTTGAACAGGCCAGCGGTATTGCTACTCTTAATGCCAGCTTTTTTGACCTAAACGGTCTGACACAGTTAACATTGGGTGGTATTGTGCTGGGCGGAACCAGTGCAACCATTACTGAAATTTCAACGGATGCAACTTTACCGCTAAACTCAGACAACATCATTGTTACACAGCGAGCATTAAAATCCTACATATCCGCAAGAATAGGTGGTGGTGGTGCTAGTCTTAATGCCAACACAGTGGTGAGTGGGCAAATTTCGTTCAATCAAACTACAGTAGGCGCTGTGGTTTCAAGTAATATAACAAATACTGATCCTGCACTGTCAATTAAATTTGCCGCAAAGGTTAATTTCACAGGCGGAGTCAGTGGTAGTATGTTGGCAAGTGCATATTTTATAGCGCAGATGCGCTAAAATGAATAATGATAAATAATAATAACGTTAAATTTGGAGTAGAAAATGGCAGAATTTAAATTAGGTAGAATCAGATTTGTATGGAAAAATACTTGGGCTGGATCAACCACCTATATCAAAGACGATGTGGTCCGCTACGGCGGAAAAACGTATGTTTGTGTTTTGGGACATACTTCTACTTCTAACTTTTATACAGACTTAACGGCAAATTGGAATTTGGCAGCTGATGGCCAAGTATGGTTAGGTACATGGGCCGGAACAACAGCTTATAAAATTGGTGACACTGTAAAGTACGGTGGAATCGTGTATGTTTGTAACCTTGGGCACACAAGTCAAGCTACACTTGAAGCAGATTTATCTAAATGGGATACTTTTGCATCTGCGTTTGATTGGAAAGATGCATGGGCCATTAGCACAGCATATAAAATTGGCGACATTGTAAAATATGGAGCAACAATTTACAGATGTAAACTAGGACACACTAGTG
>Ga0114975_10002612_pt1 | contig 12297 bp, 17 predicted proteins | sample S_130626_EF_Meta_FD_87031 | JGI IMG/M metagenome (GOLD analysis project Ga0114975, IMG submission 87031) | Freshwater microbial communities from Lake Simoncouche, Canada to study carbon cycling - S_130626_EF_MetaG | ecosystem: Environmental > Aquatic > Freshwater > Lake | place: Lake...
CAATCGAAGTAAGAGAACATCAAATTGCGGCATACATTCATGCCATGCAAAAAAGAAGAGCCTTGTTGGTATCACCAACCGCATCAGGTAAATCTCTCATCATCTATCTGATCTTCCGTCAGTTATACAAATACCAAAATTTAAAAGGTCTTGTAATTGTTCCAACCACATCTTTGGTTGAACAGTTATACTCGGACTTTGCCGATTATAATAACGATTCCATGGAACCATTTCTCCATAGAATATACCAAGGCAAAGAAAAGGACACAGACAAACCGTTGACAATATCCACTTGGCAGTCCTTGTATAAAATGCCAAAAGAATATTTTGAACAGTTTGATTATATCATCGGTGACGAAGCTCACCTATTCAAAGCACAATCTCTTACTACCATTCTTACCTCTTGTGTCAATGCCAAATATAGATTTGGATTGACAGGTACTTTAGATGGCACTAAAACACACAAACTGGTACTTGAAGGATTATTTGGTCCAGTTAAAAAAGTAATTACCACAAAAGAACTGATTGATAAAGGCCAAGTGTCGAACTTTGATATTAAATGTTTATGCCTTAAACATGAAGAAAGTATATGTCGAATGATTAAAGAAAAATCGACATATCATGATGAGATTGATTATTTGATTGGATGTGAGGCAAGAAATAAATTCATTAAGAATCTGGCGGTTAGCTTAGGTAAAAATACTTTGGTGTTGTACCAAATGGTTGACAAACATGGCAAGCTCCTGTATGATATGATTAAGAACACCAAGAACATTGGTGATAGAAAAATCTTCTTTGTGCACGGTGGAGTTGATGCCAATGATAGAGAAGAAATAAGAAGAATTATGGAGATTGAACAAGATGCAATTGTTGTTGCTAGTTTTGGTACTTTTTCTACTGGTATTAATATTAGGAATTTGCATAACATTATATTTGCAATGCCAACAAAATCAAGCATACGCACTTTGCAATCAATTGGAAGAGGCTTACGACAAAGTGAAGGCAAAACAATTGCTACTCTCTACGATATCTCAGACGACCTTAGGGTCGGTAAACACATGAATCATACCTTAAAACATTTTGTGGAGAGGGTTCGTATATATACGGAAGAGCAATTCCCATTTAAAATCTACAAGATAGGACTTAAAAATGGATAATATTAAAATAGTCAGATTAAAAAATGGTGAAGATATTGTCGGTCAAATAACTAATGTCGATGATGCATATGATGTTATTGAACCAATGACCGTGGATGTAGAATATCGTGGTAAAGAACCTGGATTAGTAATGCGACATTGGTTACCTATTCAATTGGTAAAGTATAATGAGATTACGATTAAACAAACCGATGTTCTTTGTGTTTTGGAACCTTCAGAAGATTTTGCTGAATATTATATGAATACTATAGAAAAGGTCCATAATTTAATTAAGGCCAGAAACCTTGTGGACGAACTTGATGATGATGAAGTAAATGATATTATGGATGCACTAGATGAATTACAACAAGATGGAAATACATTACATTAATGGTTTCTTTTATTACTTTCAAACCGGGACATACTCGATATTAGGCTATTGTCAAGCGTTTGTCAAGCGAATGTCCACAAATAATTATGGTAAATATGAACACACCTACTCCTAAACCGGCCAAGAAGCCTAAACAATATGTCAATAATGCTGACTTCTTAGCTGCATTGGTTGACTACAAAGAACGGTGCAAACTCGCCAAGAAGAATAAAACAGAACCTCCTCCTATTCCTAATTACATAGGTGAGTGTTTTATGAAGATTGCAGAAGGTCTATCACATAAACCTAACTTCATTAACTATACCTATCGTGATGAAATGATATCGGATGGTATTGAAAATTGTGTAATGTATTTTAATAACTTTAATCCAGAAAAGTCTAAGAATCCATTTGCTTATTTTACACAAATCATTTACTACGCCTTTTTACGAAGAATTCAAAAAGAAAAGAAACAAACATACGTTAAGTATAAAGCCACAGAGATGATTGGTATACTTGATGAATTTGAAATGCTGGAGTTTGAAGATGGTACCACCAAACAGTTCGAACTGTATGATAACATTGGTGAATTCATTGAGAACTATGAAGAAGCAAAGGCGGCAAAAAAAGTGGTAAAGAAGCCTAAGGGTATTGAAAAGTTTTTAGGAGAGTGATATAATGAGAGAAGCATTTAAAGTAGTATTGTTTTTAGCTATATTTTTTATCATTATAAAAGATATTAATGAGTATGTAAATTATAGGCTTAATATACAAGTATATGATATTATGGCTAAAAAATATAACTGTACATTTTTAACTCCTTCGGCCAGTAGATCAGACGTTGGTATGTTTGATTGCCAAGGCAAGATTACATTTAAGAAGTTGGAATCTGAATAAAATGTATCGAGTGCATTATTATAATACATCAGGAGACCTAAGAGTAAAAGATTTAGAATCTCTTGATGATGTGTGGCAATTTGTTAATAAGTTACCAAAAGAATCCGTTTCGGAAATAAAACATTATGAAAATAGCGATAATTACAGACCAACATTTTGGGGCCAGGAATGATTCAATTCATTTCTTAGATTATTATGAAAAGTTCTATAAAGATACTTTCTTTCCTACTATTGACAATAGTGGTATTGATACTGTTCTCATACTTGGCGACACTTTTGACAGACGCAAATATGTAAACTTTTATTCCTTGAAAAGAACCAAGGAGATGTTCTTTGATGAATTAGCCAAACGTGGTATTAAAGTCCATATGTTGGCAGGTAATCATGATACTTATTTCAAAAATACCAATGATGTTAATTCGGTAGACCTATTACTCCGTGAGTATGATAATGTTCAAGTGATTGATAAACCTACCACTATTACTGTGGCCAAAACACCAATCTGTATGATACCTTGGATTTGTCCAGAAAATTATAATGAATGTCTATCTGAAGTCGAAAACACGGCATCAAAGCTTTGTATGGGACATTTTGAAATCGCCGGCTTTGCCATGCATCGTGGTATGCCATCACTTGAAGGATTAAATCGTGATATTTTTAGACGCTTCGACCACGTTTTCAGCGGTCACTACCATCATCGTTCTACTTCTGATAACATCCATTACCTTGGGAATCCATACGAACTCACATGGCAAGACTACAATGATCCGAGAGGTTTTCATTTGTTCAATCTTGTTGATTATACTATTGAGTTTATTCCAAATCCTAATGTAATGTTTCACAGAGTTATCTATGACGACCGTGAAGAATCAATTACAGAGATTAATAATAAAGACTTGGCCAAGTTTACCAATACCTACGTTAAGGTTGTGGTAGTCAACAAAACTAATCCCTATCTGTTTGATAAGTTTATGAACAACTTATACAATGTCAACCCAATCGATATTACCATTGCTGAGGACTTTACAGACTTTGGTATTGATTCCGAAGAAGAATTGGTCGACCAAGCAGAGGATACTTTAACTATTATCAACAAGTTTGTGGATGGTATTCAAGAAGAACACATTAATAATAATAAACTTAAAACGGTTTTGCGTGAACTTTATGTGGAAGCATTAAATTCTACAGATACCTAAAAAAGTTTTGTACGCTCATTTCTTTTTTATCAATAATTCGACACACCATAGTTTTCGGTTTGCCTTTAAGTTTTTGAGACCGTTTTAATTTAGATTCATTACTGTGTTTTCTACCCAGTTGACCATTTCTCATATTGATTAATGTTTGTTCATCTGGTTTAGGTCGGTTTAATTGCCATAATCTATTTTTTTCATTTGCTTCAAAAGATTGTTTTTTACCATACATTGGATTACCTGAACCGGTTCTTTGTTTAGACCACAGTTTTCTGGTTTCGTCTTTAATTATAGGAAAATTATTACCATCACCACCATCCGTTTTATTGAGTAGGATTCCAGTACCTAAATCTTTTCTACCATACCATCTAATCATTCTTCTTTCTAAAGCTAATGCACCAATGTTGGTTAAATTCTTTTCGAGAAAAACAATTTTAGATTTATCTTTTGGTATGGATATCCTACTATGTTTTTTATATGCTCGGGCATTTTTACCTTTGCCAATATAATAAGGTAAATTTGTTTTTTTATTAATGTAGGCATAAACATAATAAATGCCGGAATATATACTTGACATGAGCTGTGTCCTTGTGTTATAGTAGATGACATAGAGTAGGTAGATGCTAGTAACATCGTGACCTACACCTTTATTTATACTGAATGAAGCTTTTAATATAGAAATTTAATGATAATCTTCAAAACCGTCCGCTGGCGTAATTTTTTAAGTACCGGCAACACATTTACAGAAATCAATTTCCAAAAATCACCAAACACACTCATCATTGGCCATAATGGTGCAGGTAAGTCCACTATACTGGATGCTTTATGCTTTGGTCTTTTTGGCAAACCATTTCGTAAAATTAACAAACCACAATTACTTAACTCTATCAATCAGCAAGCCGCTGTTGTCGAGATTGAATTTGCCATTGGCCAAAAGAATTATAAAGTAATTCGTGGTATTAAACCAAATACTTTTGAAGTGTATCTTGGTGATAAATTACTTGACCAAGATGCCAAGGCTAAAGATTATCAGGAGTTCTTAGAAAAGTTTATTCTCAAATTAAATTATAAGTCGTTTACTCAAGTGGTTATTTTAGGTTCGGCCTCATTTGTTCCATTTATGCAATTATCTCCGGCCGACCGAAGATCAATCATTGAAGATTTATTAGACATTGGTATTTTCTCGTCAATGAATGGACTTGTTAAAGAGAAGATGTCAGAGATTAAAGACATTACTACAAAAACCAAGTATGAAGTTGATTTGACAAATGAAAGAATTGCTTTTCAAAAGCAGAGTATCGAAGAACATAAGACCAGGTCCGATGTAGAAATTTCTAAGAAGCAAAAAGAGGTAACCGATTCAGTAGACCAAATCTTTACCTTGGAAAGAAACATTGAACTAATTGGTAAACATATTACAACAATGCAGAGTAAAGTTTCTGACCAAGTGTCTGTGCAAAAGAAAAGTGCCAAGTTATTACAACTAGAAGCCAAGTTAGAATCTCGTATTAAGAAGATTGATAAGGAGGTAACATTCTATGAAGAACACTCTGATTGTCCAACTTGTAAACAAAGCATCGAAGAACATTTCCGAACCGAACAAGTTTCTACTCTCACATCCACTAAATCGGAAGTCACTACAGCCTTATCAGATATTGCTACTCAAATTACTGCAACAAGCACAAGGTTCGAAGAAATTCAGAATGTGCTTACACATATTACGGCACACAATAATGAAGTTGTTAAACATAACTCAACAATCTCAGCTATTAACAAGTATGTTACAAAACTCCAAAGAGAAATAGAAGAACTACAAACACACAAAGATACTTCTGAAGAAGATAATGAGAAGTTAAAAGAATTGCGGGAGCAACTTGCCGCACTCAGTACCAAGATGGAACAACTAGCAACTGAGAAACAATATTATGAATTCGCTGGTTCTTTACTGAAGGATACTGGTATCAAAACAAAGATTATCCGCCAATACTTACCTATTATGAATAAGTTAATTAATAAGTATTTGACTGCAATGGACTTCTTTGTGAATTTTAATATTAATGAAAATTTTGAAGAAACAATTAAATCTCGACACCGTGATGAATTCAGTTATGCCAATTTTTCAGAAGGCGAGAAGATGCGTATTGACTTGGCCTTGTTATTCACCTGGCGTCAGATTGCAAAGTTAAAGAATTCCACCAATACCAATCTATTAATACTTGATGAAGTATTTGATTCAAGTTTAGATACCGTTGGTACAGAGGAGTTCTTGAAGTTGATTCATGAAATGGGAACAGATACCAATGTATTTGTTATTTCACACAAAGGTGACCAACTGTTTGATAAGTTTAGGTCGGTCATTAAGTTTAAAAAGGTAAACAATTTTAGTCAGGTAGAAAAATGAGCGAATTTATTACAATCAATACCGAAGATGCAATTAAGGATATACCACAGGTAAGACAAGAAACAATTTTAGATTTGGTACCTGAAAATAGTCCAATTCTATCTGAAGTAATGCCTGAATGGGACTTTAAGAATCCACCGGGTAATGCAATTACTTTGGCATCAAACCTTGTAGACACTTGCCGTAAACATAATGGTTATGGTTTATCTGCCAATCAATGTGGATTAAGATATCGAGTTTTTGTAATGGGTTATGGTGAAGAATTTGTGGCATTTTTTAATCCGAAGATTATTTCTGCCGAAGGTGAAGCACATATGGTGGAAGGATGCCTTTCTTTTCCTTTATTAGGTTTGTATATTACTAGAGCCAAACTCATTAAAGTGGAATACCAAGACTATACTGGTGCCACTAAAACTGCCACTTTTGATGGTATATCTGCTCGTTGTTTTCAACATGAGCTTGACCACATGAATGGAATCGTGTATACTAAGAAAGTAAAACCAATGGCGTTACAATCTGGTATGCAGAAACGTAATAAAATAATGAAGAAATTGAACCTTAAATAATGGCAACTCCAATTGAATTTGTAGAAAAACAATGGGATGAATGGTCTGCGGCCAATCCTGTTGAAAAGTTTGAACACATCGATGAACAGAATATGAAAGAGGTCCTTATTAAGGACTTAACATATGCTTCTCAAATGGATGTTCGTGAATATACTTTATACCAAAAGTGGTGTGAAGTAAAAGAAAGATATCCGGTGCAGGATGTATCTACACTATGGGGTTCTGAAGTTCAAATGGTAGACCCTAAACAAAAAGAATTGGTTGACAGAGTTAAAGCAAACTTTTGGGTACCACAAAGTCCTGATGATTTTCAAAATTTAAAACCTAAGATGGTTCTATCAAACGGACCCGATGCAGAAACTTGGAATGCTGTTCGTACCTTTTCTTCTACAATGAAGAACAACAGTAACATTGGCCGTAATCTATTCTACATTCTTACCGATGAAGTTACTGGTAAGTATCTTGGCGTTATCTGTATCTCCTCAGACTTCCTGGACTTGACTCCAAGAGATAATGCAATCGGATGGTCGAGAGATATTAAGACACAACAACACATGATTAATCACACCGCAATTGGTTCTACAATCGTTCCGTTGCAACCACTTGGTTTTAATTACATGGGCGGTAAATTATTGGCATTGATGTGTCTATCTGATACAGTTCAAGCAGATTGGAAAAGGCAATATGGAGACACTCTTGTTGGCGTTACTACAACGTCACTCTATGGAAAAACAAAAACTGGAGGGCTTTCGCAGTATGATGGCCTTGAGCATTGGAATCCTATGGGCTTTTCTTCTGGCTCGGTGGCTTTCGAACCATCCAGAGCAACCAAAAAATTAGTGTTTGATTGGATTAAAGAAAATCATACTCGTAAATATTTTGAATGGTGGGAAGCCAAAAACACCCAAGGTCTTCCACTTAAACGTGACCACAAGAATCGTTCCCTCAACTTTGCGTATTCTAAATTAAAAATACCAAAAGAATTAATTCGCACCGAACACCAACGTGGAATATATTTTAGTCCACTATACAATAATACTAATGAATTTCTCCGCAAGGAGATTACCGATTCTGAACTGGTAAAGTCGTTTGATACCAGCGAAGAAACCCTTACTAATATTTGGAAAACCAAGTATGCTAAGGGTCGAATCAGACAACTACAGAAAAAGGATAATGTTTCATATGAATCACTTTTCTATGATGATTTGATTTGGTTATCTTGGGAAGAAACCAAGGCAAAATACTTGCCCCAAGTTGGCAGATAATCAAGTATACCACACAAATACTTGACAAACTGACCTAGATAATGATATGATATGTCCACTTGCATTACGCAAGGTTTTTTATTAACTTACTATGGAGTTTTACTATGAAGAAGCAATTATCCGCTAAACAAAAAATGTTGGCAACTTTGAAAAAAACTGAAGGTTACAACACTTTCACAACCGCTCAAGCACAATCTCGCTTTGGCATCACCAATGTTTCCGCTCGTATTGATGAATTGCGCCAAGAAGGTCATGTAATCTATACTAACAAACGTACTTTAGAAAATGGTCGTAAGATTACTTTCTATCGTATGGGAACACCAACCAAATCATTGGTACAAAAAGCACTCAAAGCTGGCTATTCTTTTACTGCCTAAGCTCTAATAAGAGGGGATAAAACCCCTCTTTTTTATTTAATTATTCGGAGAACAAATGGAAATCTCAATCAAAAAAGAAGAGCTACAAAAGAAAAGCCTATTTGTTGCCACGCCCATGTATGGTGGTATGAACCACGGTTTATACATGAAAGCCTGTTTAGATTTACAATCAATTTGTATGGCGTATGGCGTTCAAATCAAATTCTCATTCCTGTTTAATGAGTCCCTAATTACACGAGCAAGAAACTATCTTGCTGACGAGTTCATTCACCGTTCTGATTGCACTCATATGTTGTTCCTTGATTCCGACATTCATTTCAATCCACAAGATGTAATTGCATTACTCGCAATGGACAAAGATGTTTCTGGTGGTCCTTATCCTAAGAAAGCCATCAAATGGAAATCTGTTATCAAAGCAGTTCAAAAGAATCCTGATATTGATCCAGGACAATTAGAAAAAGTTACTGGTGATTATGTGTTTAATCCAGTTAAAGGTACCGCACAATTCTCCGTTTCTGAACCATTACAAGTGTTGGAAATTGGTACGGGCTTCATGATGATTAAGCGTGAAGTATTTGCTAAGATGGAAAAAGAATATCCATCTATTCGCTATAAACCTGACCATGTCGGTCAAGCCAACTTTGATGGTACACGATACATTCATGCCTTCTTTGATACAGTTATCGATACAAAAGATTCAATCGTTGGTGGTGGTTCTGACCGTTATCTCTCGGAAGATTATATGTTCTGTCAAATGTGGCGTAAGATTGGTGGAGATATCTACCTCTGTCCATGGATGAAAACCTCACACATCGGCACCTATCACTTCTCAGGAGATATGCCAGCTGTTGCTAATTATGTCGGAGAAATGTAATGTCAACCTGGATTTTATCGGAAATTCCCCAGGAAGAAAAGATTAAAGTTATGTTGGAAAAAGATAGATTGGTAGCTGAAGCACCTTATCATCCTGGTTATGAAGATGTTGGTTATGAGCCTGCAAAAGAAGAAGGTCGTAAATTTGATGGTGGCAAATTAGAATATGGTTTGTTACCACCACTAGCATTAGAAGAAACTGTTAAAGTATTAACTTTCGGTGCTCAGAAGTATGAAAGAGATAATTGGCAAAAGGTACCAGATGCCAAGCGTAGGTATTTTGATGCACTACAACGCCATGTTTGGGCTTGGAAACAAGGTGAACAGATTGACCAAGAATCTGGTATACATCACTTGGCACACGCCATGTGCTGCTTGATGTTTCTGTATGAACATGATATAATGTATTCTAAGTCGTAAAATTTTACATAATGGAGAAATAAATGAAGTTATCAAATGAAACCCTAACGGTGTTGAAGAACTTTTCCTCAATCAACCAAGGCCTTCAATTCAAACAAGGCAAAAAACTTACTACCGTTTCGGCTAGTAAAACTGTTCTTGCTCAAGCAAATCTTAGTGATGAGTTCCCAAAAGAATTTTGTATCTATGATTTAAATCAGTTCTTATCGGTTTATAATCTGAATAAAGATCCTGAGCTTGATTTTACCGATTCCGATGTTATCTTTAATAGTGGTAAGAAGAAAACAAACTATCGTATGACTGCACCAGATATGATTGTTGTTCCCCCCAATAAAGAAATTACATTGCCTTCTGTTGATTGTGAATTCACTTTAACTGCCGAAGATTATGATTCAATTATGAAAGCGGCCTCTGTTCTTTCCTCACCACATATTGGTGTAAGGTCTGATGGAGAAGCAGTTGAAATTGTTACCTTTGATGCTAATGATAACTCAGCACATACAAACTCAACACAAGTTGGTGAAGGTAATGGTAAAAAATACACGATTGTTTTCAAAACAGAAAACATTAAGTTAATTCCCGGCAGTTACACGGTACAGGTTTCTTTTAAGGGTATTGGCCACTTTCAAAATACCAAAGAAGATATTCAGTATTGGATTGCCTTTGAAGCTAAAGAATCGAAAGTGAGTGAATAATGTTTTTAAAATTTACAGAAACAAAATCAAATACAATAATTCTCCTTAATACCGATAACATCGTTGCTGTGTTTGAAGCAGCTGAAGGTGACCTCCAAGGTAAAACGGTTATTAATGTAGTCAATGGTGCCGTTGTTGTTGAAGAATCTTTGATTACTGTTATGGGCCAATTGGCGGCGGTATAATGACAACAGAAATTACAACCCTATACGGAACATACAACGAAGAAAAGTTAAAGGCCATCAAATCGGCCATTGATGAAATCAATGTATCTCAGACCAAGATTGATTTTGAGAAACAAGTTCAAAAAGAAATCATCGATGTTGCCTTTGATAACTTTAAGATTCCAAAAAAGATTATTGCTAGAATGGCAAAAGTAAAATACAAGCAAAACTTCTCAACAGAAGTGGCAGAACAAAAGGAGTTTGAAGCTTTATTTGAAGTGCTTAGTGAAGTAAAATAAGTATTATATTATATTATGGGAGTATGTGATGGAACAATTATTATGGGTCGAGAAGTATCGGCCACAAAAAGTGGAAGATTGTATCCTGCCGGATGCAATCAAGTCCACATTCTTGGAATATGTTGCTAGAAAAGAAATACCGAATCTATTATTATCAGGTACAGCGGGTGTTGGTAAGACAACGATTGCTAAAGCCCTCTGTAATGAAGTTGGTTGTGACTATATTGTTATCAACGGCTCTGATGAATCTGGTATTGATGTTCTCCGCAATAAAATTAAAAACTATGCTTCGTCAATCAGTCTTGCGGGTGGCCGCAAGGTTGTAATCATTGATGAGGCAGACTATCTAAATCCTAATTCAACACAACCAGCATTGCGTGGTGCCATCGAGGAGTTCTCCTCAAACTGTTCTTTTATCTTTACTTGTAACTTTAAGAACCGCATCATTGATCCAATTCATTCTCGTTGTTCGGTCATTGACTTTAAAATCAATGGTTCTAGAGCAAAGATGGCTGCGGCTTTCTTTAAACGTGTAGAATGGATTCTGGAACAAGAAAAAGTTCAATATGATAAGGATGTAGTTGCTGCCGTTATTATGAAACACTTTCCCGATAATCGTAGGGTTCTCAATGAACTCCAACGGTATTCGGTTTCTGGTATAATTGATAAAGGTATCTTGGCGAATGTTGTAGATGTTCAAGTTGGTGAACTTATCTCCGCATTAAAATCAAAAGACTTTGCATCTACACGCAAATGGGTTACCTCAAATCTGGACAATGATCCAGTAAAGATTTATCGTAAACTCTATGATGGTCTTTATGAAATATTGAAACCACAATCAGTACCACAATTGGTTCTCATTCTTGCTAAGTATCAATATCAGGCTGCCTTTGTTGCGGACCATGAGATTAATATGGTTGCCTGTTTGACCGAAATTATGGTTGAGTGTGAGTTCAAGTAATGCCGGATTTATTCAAAGAAATTTTACCTTCCATACTGGAGAAGAAGAAATCTGTATTCCGTGATGAACTGGATTACAAGGATTACAAAGCCTTTCTTATCAACCGAGCCTTATCCTATCACATGGACTGTGTGTTATATGTCAATGAAATGAACATAAACAACAGTTTAGATGTGGATATGCAATACCAGTATCTTCTAAATACCATAAGACCAATGAAACGGAAATTTCAACCGTGGCAGAAATCAGAGGTCGATAAAGATATTGAGTGTGTAAAGCAGTATTTTGGTTATTCAAATGAAAAAGCCAAAGAAGCTCTCCGTATTCTTACTGATGAACAAGTCGCTGAAATAAAAGCAAAAACGACAAAAGGCGGAGTGAACAAGTAATGATTTCAATTATGGATTTAGTTGAAGTTACATTGAAGGAAAAGGATGATTTTCTAAAAGTTAGAGAAACCCTTACTCGTATCGGTGTAGCTTCCAAAAAAGATAGAATACTCTATCAATCTTGCCATATTTTACATAAGCAAGGTTTGTATTATATCGTACATTTCAAAGAGATGTTTGCATTAGATGGTAAACCAACAGATATTTCCGAAAATGATTTATCTCGTAGGAATGCCATTGTGAAATTGTTGGAAGATTGGGGTTTGGTAACTATTGTTAATAAAGACAAGGCAG
>Ga0114975_10002613_pt1 | contig 12294 bp, 16 predicted proteins | sample S_130626_EF_Meta_FD_87031 | JGI IMG/M metagenome (GOLD analysis project Ga0114975, IMG submission 87031) | Freshwater microbial communities from Lake Simoncouche, Canada to study carbon cycling - S_130626_EF_MetaG | ecosystem: Environmental > Aquatic > Freshwater > Lake | place: Lake...
CATTCTCATCAAGTTTTACTAGTTGCATACTTGGACTATTACTACCTACGCCGAAAGATAGATAAAGAGTTTTATTTTTATCTTGCATCATTGCCTGTGCTGAATAAGGCGAAGGAACTCCACCACTTTGATTTGTTTGCCAAAGCAGGGTACCATTTTTATCAACCTTTACTAAGTAATTATTCATAGATCCAGTAACAGAGACACCTGTAATCTGCACACAACTGTCATTAGTATAAATCTGATCCCAAGTATATTCTATAGAACTCGTTCCATAACACTTACTCCATTCCAACTTCGGTGGAAACTGTTTTTGTGCTGTTAAACTATTTGCAACAGTTAATGTTAAAATTATAATTAGTAAAATCTTTCTCATAATAAAATATTAAAGTATAACTCAACCATAATTACCTCATTACAAATACAAAAGGTTAGTTTTTGTTTCAGTAAAAATAATGATTTGCCATTATAAAACATCTTAAAGCTATTTTACATCGTACCAACTTCTCTCCATTTACCATTTACTTCTCATCATCCTTCGTTCATCCTTCGTCCATCCTTTGTTGATACTCCCAGTGTAAGCCTAGGTAACGCCCACCTAAAGCCTAAGTAAAGACTATCCAGGCTTATGATTCAATTATTCCTAATAACTCCCAATCAAGTAAATCCGCTTTCAAAAAAACACCCAACTAAACCCTCTTGCTTTGTTTCTTTGCACAAATACATTGGTATGCAAGCAGATTTCTTAGTAATTGGTAGTGGAATTGCAGGGCTAACATTTGCCCTTAAAACAGCAAAACATTTTCCTGATAAAAAGGTAATGGTCATCACCAAAACGCAAAGCGATGAAACCAATACCAAATATGCACAAGGTGGCATTGCTGGAGTTTGGGATGCCAATAAAGATAGTTTCGATAAACATATTTCAGACACACTTATTGCTGGCGATGGGCTTTGTGATAATAATATTGTTGAAATTGTAGTGAAAGAAGGACCAGAACGCATTAGAGAACTGATTCTCTATGGAGCAGATTTCGACAAAGATGAAAAAGGTGATTACGCACTGGGCAAAGAAGGAGGGCACAGCGAGTTTAGAATCTTGCACCATAAAGATGTTACTGGCAAAGAAATGGAAAGGGCTTTGCTGAATGAAGTAGAGAAAACCCATAACATAGAAATCATTAACCATTGTTTTGTGATAGATATCATAACACAACATCATTTGGGATATTTGGTTACAAAGTCTACACAAAATATTACTTGCTTAGGTGTGTATGTACTCAACCTCAATACCAATCAAATAGAAAAAGTAATAAGTAATACCACTATACTTGCAACGGGTGGTTGTGGTCAGGCATATAGAACCACCACCAATCCTAAAATTGCCACAGGAGATGGTGTGGCAATGGTTTACAGGGCAAAGGGCAGAATTGAGAATATGGAATTTATTCAGTTTCATCCAACTGCTTTATACGAGCCTGGGGTTTCTCCAAGTTTTTTAATTACAGAAGCTGTTCGTGGCGATGGAGGCATTCTTCGCAATAAAGATGGTGAGGCTTTTATGGAAAAATATGACGAGCGTAAAGACCTTGCCCCAAGAGATATTGTTGCCCGTGCCATTGATAATGAAATGAAAAAAGGAGGTAGCGATTGTGTGTATCTTGATTGCAGGCATTTTGATAAAGAAAAGTTCATCCACCACTTTCCTAATATTTACGAAAAATGTTTAAGCATTGGGATAGATGTGATGCAGCATTTAATTCCAGTTGCTCCTGCTGCACATTATAGTTGTGGGGGCATTCAAACCAATGAGTTTGCACAAACATCGATACAAAACCTTTATGCCTGTGGAGAATGTGCTAGCACTGGTTTACATGGTGCTAACAGACTTGCTAGTAATAGCTTGTTAGAAGCAATGGTATTTGCTCATAGGGCTTATTTAGATATTATTGGTGGTTCTAAAGCCCCCTCTCCCTTGGGTGAGGGGGTTGGTGAGGCTGCAATTCCAGACTGGAATACACTTGGCACAACAGACCCAAGAGAAATGATTTTAATTACCCAAAGCCTTAAAGAATTGCAATCTATTATGAGTGATTATGTGGGTATTGTTAGAACCGATGTTCGTTTAGAACGTGCAATGAAAAGACTTGATTTATTGTTTGAAGAAACAGAGGAATTATATCGCTCTACAAAGGTTTCTCCCCAGCTTTGTGAGTTAAGAAATCTAATAACTGTAGGCTATTTAATAGTAAAAGGAGCAGAATTTAGAAAAGAAAGCCGTGGTTTGCACTTTAATACCGACCATCCTAATAAAAGTAATTTATTGCAGGATGTAGTGCTGTAAAGAGTTTGAGCTATTTTATGCTCACAATTTATATAATTATTGCTCTTTTTTTTAATATTTATTTTGCTGAAAATATTCATACCTATATTTTTGCACCCCAATCAAAGAAATTTGGTTGTGCGGATTGGGTTATTGTGTAATGGTAGCACTACAGTTTTTGGTTCTGTCTGTCTAGGTTCGAATCCTGGTAACCCAACAAAAAAGCCTCGAGATATTTCGAGGCTTTTTTAGTTTATAAATATTATCGTTTTCTATTAGGTAGCTTTTCATTCAATAAAGCTCTTAATTCGTGTAAAACATCCTCAGTAACGCCCTCTTTTGGCAATATAAAAAAAGATTTTTTGTTAAAATATAAATGAAAGAAATGAGGACTTTCAAAGAAGTAAGTAAACTTATCCCAATCCCAAGTAACATAGCCTTTCTGATTATCTAACCTAACAGAATTGTCGTTAATATGTGCAGTAAAATTCTCCTTAAACGTAGTTGATTTTTTGTAGATGCTATATGGCAGCATATACCAAACTGCACTTAACATCAGTAACCAAATAATTGTTCCAAGTAAAAAAGGCTCTGGTCGTATTGTTTTTTGATATAACAATATAGCAGATGTAATGGCAAAAACATTCACCAAAATCATCATTATCTTAATTTCCCTTTGTGCTATAAAGTGCAGTCTTAAAGCCTGAATCACTTTTTTCTTATCGTAACTAAAACTAAATTCCATAAGTTGGTAAAAGTAAGGAGATGATGTTTTGCCGACATAAAATTTTAACACCATCTTAAACTTTTTATGAATTATTTCGTTGCCAGCATCTAAACGCAAATGAAAAGAAAGTGGCTTATATTATTGACAATATTGATAGTGCTAATTGCTGCTGCTATCCTAATTGTGCCAAGATTTACTAAATATCATTTGCCCATTGCAATTAAGTCAAAACCCAAAGAAATTAATAAAGAATTGCAATTCATTAAACAAAAGGCAAAAGAGCTAAAACAATACTGCAAATCACATCAATATTCAACATCATTTGCTTGTATTTTAGATATGAACCAGCACAGCGGCAAAAAGCGTTTTTATGTTTATGATTTTGAGAAAGATACTATTGTTTGTGCAGGCTTAGTTGCACACGGAAGTTGTAATGAATATTATTTATCAAATGCAAAATTTAGCAATAAAGTGGGCTGTGGTTGCAGTGCTTATGGCAGGTATAAAATAGGAAATTCTTATCTTGGAAGATTTGGAAAAGCATATAAGCTTTATGGTTTAGACACCAGTAATAACAATGCTTTTGAAAGAAATATTGTACTGCATGCTTATGATTGTGTGCCAGATGAAGCAAGCTATCCACAGCCTATTTGCAATAGTTTGGGTTGCACAATGGTTTCATATTCTTTTCTTAAAAAAGTATCAAACTATATTGATAAAACAAAAAAGCCATTAGTGCTTTGGATGCTTCACTAATGGCTTTATAAATGGTATTTTTAGCTTATATAGTTTGTAACTAAACCCAATCCCATATCATGTTGTAATTGTAGCTCACTAACTTCTCAGTCATTATATGTATATATGTTAATGCTAATTGTTGCACCAATGTATTAGTTAACAGTAAGAATGAACAGGTTTGTTCGATCAACAATAATCAAATCAGGCTTACTCAAATATTTGATATAAAAGGTTGCAAAATCTTTCTCATCAAATCTTATTTATTAGAATTATTTTCTAAACCGAATAAGTAGATAAAAAATTTGTTATTCTGTTGATGACTCTTCTGCATTAGCTGCAATGTCAGCAGCCGTTTCATCAGCAATTTCTTGTTCTCGGTTTTCATTCCATTCAACAATAAAATTGTTTCTTCCCTCGCCCATAATCAACTTCATATAACGCTGTTGAGATAGTTCTAATAGCGATAGAAATAGAAATATAGCGTGAATTCTATTTTCACAAATCTCAAATACTTTTTCAAAAGTTACAGTCTTTTCCTTCATTACAAAATCGCTCATATAATCACGACTACCTTCCATTGTATAGTTGTATTTTACAACTGTATGAACAGGTTTGTTTTGTCTTTCTTGCACCCGCAACATCACTTTTTCAAAAGCTTTCATTAGCTTGAATAAAGTAATGTTCTGAATTTCAGTTCCCTCACCACTCTCCTCCCCAACAGCAATTAGCTCTTTTTGTAAATTACCACGTTTAATCATCAGCATTCTTGTTGCCTCCATTTCAGCCATTTCTGCTGCTGCTTCTTTAAAACGTTTGTATTCAAGAATTTTATCAACTAACTCTTGTCTTGGGTCAACTTCATTTCCATCTGCATCAATTTCTTTTCTTGGCAATAAAAGTCGTGCTTTTATCCTCATAAGTGTTGAAACAAACAGAATGAATTCACTACTCATTTCAATATTCAATTTTCCTTGAGAATGAATATAATCTAGAAAATCATTGGTAATTTTAGTGATAGGAATATTGTAAATATCCAGTTCATCTCTTTCAATAAAGAAAAGTAACAAATCAAATGGCCCTTCAAATTGAGGTAGTTTGATTTGGTATTGATTTGAGTTGTTCATAATTGCAAATAAACGAGTTTAGGCTTGAAGATTTGAAAAATAAAAGCCACAGAAGCAGAGATTATTTTAGCTGCGAATCTGTAGCTTAGAAAATTTCTTACACTATTTTTTTAAAGAATCTCTTATTTCAATTAATAATTTGTCGGTTGAAGATGGTTCTGCCGAAGCAACAGGTGCTGCCTCTTCTTTTTTCTTCATTTTATTAATAGCTTTAATAACCATAAACATTACAAAAGCAACTATTAAAAAATCAATCCCCGCAGTAATAAAAGCACCATATTTTACTGAAACTTCTGCAACTGCTGGTGATACAACTTTACCTGCTGCATCTTTAACTTCTGCAACTGCTGGTGTTAATACTTTTTTTAGGTTATTAAAATCTACACCAGCTAGTAATTGCCCCACTAATGGCATTACCATTCCATCAATAAAAGATGAAACTACTTTGCCAAAAGCAGCACCCATAACAAATGCTATAGCTGTATCTATTAGATTTCCTTTAATTGCAAAATCTTTAAATTCTTTAATCATGCCCATAAAATTAAGTTTTGTTTTTTTGTTTTAAAAGTGAAAGTAACCGTTTGTAGTAAAAGCTCTACTAACTATTTTTTTATTCCCGGATACTGCATTTTTAAGCCAGTTAATAATTGGTGTAAGGCTGTTGTTATGATGTGTTCCTTATACCAGTTTTGATCTGATGGGGTAATTGTCCAAGGAATTTTGTTACAGTTACTGAAGCAGTCTTGATAAGCACTCATATACTCTCTCCAAAGTGTAGCTTCTTCAAAATCTTTGGCGTTATATTTCCACTGTTTTTGAGGGTCTTTAATTCTTTCCTCAAGTCTTAAAGCTTGCTCTTCTTTACTGATATGCAAATAAAATTTTAGAATATGAGTGTTGTTATGGGTTGATATTAATTCTTCAAAATCATTGATAGCTTTCATTCTCAGCTTAGCAGTTTTATCATCGCACCATTTATGAATACGAGTAATTAAAATATCTTCATAATGGCTTCTATTAAAAACTTGAATTGTTCCTTTTGCGGGAGCGTGTTGATGAATACGCCATAAAAAATCGTGAGATAATTCATCAGCAGTTGGAGCTTTATAACTTTTAACTAAAACACCCTGAGGATTTAATTTTCCAAAAACATTTCTAATAACGCCATCTTTCCCACTAGCATCCATTCCTTGTATAATTACCAAAAGACTATGCTTATTTTCGGCAAATAATAGGTTTTGTAAGTCATCTAATTCTTCAAGCAATTTTGTCGTTTTAGCTTTAGTTAGTTCCTTATCAAAAGATTTTGGAGCTCTTGTACTTATTTTGGATAGTTGTATTTGAGGCATCATATTTTTTTATAAAGGTAGGAGCTAGAATGAATTTTTGATATTCTAATAACAACAAAAAGTGCTTGCTTGGATAAAAATATGATTACACTACCAAAGAATTTTGCTTCTACTAAAATCTATCCTAACAATTGTTAGCTTCAAGCAAATATTCATTTACTTTTACACCCAAAATAATTGTTTTATGGAAATCAATTTTGAAAATTTGTTTTTATCGAAGATTGATAAAGAAATAAAGATTGAACCCAAAGATTGGATGCCTGAGAAATACAGACAAACCAATATTCGTCAAATTAGTCAGCACGCCCACAGCGAAATTGTAGGCATGTTGCCAGAAGGGGCTTGGATTACAAGAGCCCCAACTCTAAAACGTAAAGCGATTTTGCTTGCAAAAGTTCAAGATGAGGCTGGGCATGGTTTGTACCTTTATTCAGCAGCTGAAACTTTAAACATTAGCAGAGATGAAATGACTGAACAATTACTAACTGGCAAAGCTAAATATTCTTCTATTTTCAATTACCCATCTTTAACTTGGGCAGATATGGGAGCAATTGGCTGGTTGGTTGATGGTGCTGCAATTTTAAATCAAGTTATGTTATGCAGAACAAGTTATGGACCTTATGCAAGAGCAATGGTGAGAATTTGTAAAGAAGAAAGTTTTCATCAACGCCAAGGTTTTGAAATATTATTGGTTTTAAGTCAAGGTACAAAAGAACAAAAGGCAATGTGTCAAGATGCCATTAATCGATGGTGGTGGCCAAGTTTAATGATGTTTGGCCCAACTGATAGCGAGAGCACCAATAGCGATCAAAGTATGAAATGGAAAATCAAACGTAAAACCAATGATGAATTGAGACAACAATTTGTTGATATGGCTGTGCAGCAAATTAAAGTGTTAAATATGACTTTGCCTGATGCTGATTTAAAATGGAATGAAGAAAGAAAACATTACGATTTTGGTGCAATAAACTGGGATGAATTTTGGCAAGTTGTAAAAGGAAATGGACCCTGCAATAAAGAAAGATTAAATGCTAAAAACAAAGCTTGGAATGATGGTGCTTGGGTAAGAGAAGCTGCTGTGGCGTATGCAGAGAAAAAGAAAAAAAGAGAACAAATTAAAGTTGCTTAATTAAAAAATGATGTTGCTAAAAAAATATTATTACGGCGATTATGGAGAAATTGAAGGTGGTGTTTCTTCAAATAAATCTGAAACAGAATTTCCACTTTGGGAAGTATTCATTCGCAGCAAACAAGGCCTAGATCATAAGCATGTTGGCAGTTTACACGCTGCCGATGTTGCAATGGCAGTGGAAAATGCAAGAGATGTTTATACACGTAGAATGGAAGGTGTAAGTATTTGGGTTGTTGAAAGTAAACACATTCACGCATCAAACCCTGATGAAGCTGAAAGTTTATATGAACCATCAATGGATAAAATATATAGACATCCTACATTCTACAATTTACCTGATGAGGTAGGGCATATGTAGTACCAATAAAACAAAATGAAAACTAATTTAATAAACTACGCACTTCATCTTGCAGATACAACATTAATTTTATCTCATAGAAATAGTGAATGGTGTGGACATGGACCAATTCTTGAACAAGATATTGCCTTAACGAATATTGCTTTAGATTTATTGGGGCAAGCAAGAAATTTTTATCAATATGCTGCAGAACTTATGGGTGAAGGATTTGATGAAGATAAACTGGCTTATCTGCGTCATCCAAGCGAATTTAAAAATCATCTTTTAGTTGAACAACCAAATGGGGATTGGGCTATAACAATGCTTCGACAGTTTTACTTTAGTTGTTTTCAATATTATTTCTACAATGAATTAAAAAATAGTAGTGACCAACAACTTACAGCTATTGCTAATAAAGCATTAAAAGAAGTTACTTATCATTTGCGTTGGAGTAGTGAATGGGTTATAAGACTTGGTGATGGAACGCAAGAAAGTAACAACAGAATGCAAAACGCAATTGAAATTCTAAAAGAATTTTCTGATGAGTTTTTTGCAATGGCTGATTATGAAACTGCCTTACTAAAAGATGCTGTAAGTATTAATGTTAAGGACATTAAAGCAAAATGGATACAAAAGGTTAATGATGTTTTTGAAGAAGCAACATTGAATTTAATTCCTTCAAATAATTCACAAATTGGCGGAAAAAATGGAATGCATAGTGAGCATTTAACAACATTATTATCCGAAATGCAAACCTTGCAAAGAACATATCCTAACAGTGTTTGGTAGCGTTTAACAACGCTTCAAGGGTTGTCAAATCTGATTACGTTTAATAATTTTATGAACGATAATTTTAAACCGCATTGTGCAGTTATTTTTACTTCAACAAAAATTGAATCAGAAAATAAATATGCAGATGTTGCAAATAGAATGGTGGAACTTGCTGCAGTTTAGCAAGTCTTTATTGGTTGAATCTGCAAGAAATGGAATAGGCATTACTGTAGTTTACAAGAAACTTTGGATGCCATCAAAAACTGAAAAAAAATGCCCAATATTTTATAGCTCAATAACTTGGCAAAAAAACTTTCTATCAATCTTACACAACAAGAATTTAAAAAGTAGAACTAGCATATAGTTTTTAAAAATGATAACAACATTATCTATATCAATCAAAAAAATCTGGAGCATTCTTGAAATGGTTTGCGACCCAGAAGTACCTGTTTTAACCATTACAGATTTAGGAATTGTAAGAGATGTAAAAATTATTGATGAACTTGTAGAAGTCGTTATTACTCCCACTTACACAGGCTGCCCAGCAATGGATATGATTGCAATAAATATTCGTTTTGCATTAATTGAAAACGGCTATTCAAACATAAAAATCACATCAATTCTCTCTCCAGCTTGGACAACAGATTGGATGACTGAAACTGGCAAACAGAAACTAAAAGAATATGGTATTGCTCCACCAAAAGGCAATGCTGACAGCATGATTGAAGATGGGATAGAATGTCCACAATGTCACTCCTTTAATACAATAATTATCAGTGAATTTGCTAGCACAGCTTGCAAAGCATTATTCAAGTGCAACGATTGTAAAGAACCTTTTGATTATTTTAAGTGCTACTAAAGCTACCTTTGAATTTCAAAATAACACAAATTGTCTTACCTAAAATTTCAAGCAGATAATATTTTTACGGGCACTGAAATGCTTGACGCTAACAAGGTTTTAATTGCTGATAAAAAAGGAATTATTCAGAATATTATTGATAAAAAAGATGCAGGTGAAGACATTCAGAAATTTTCTGGAATCATTTCTCCAGGATTTATAAATTGTCATTGCCATTTAGAGTTAAGCCATTTAAAAGGTATGATTCCTGAGCATACAGGAATGGTTGATTTTATTTTGGCTATTATGCAAAAAAGAGCATCTTCTGAGGAACTTATTCAGGATGCGATTGAAAAAGCTGAAGAAGAAATGATTGCAAATGGCATTGTAGCTGTAGGTGATATTTGCAACACTACCAACACTATCAATCAAAAAAAGAAAGGAAAATTATACTATCATAATTTCATAGAAATATCTGGCTTTGTACCTGAATCTGCACAACAAAGATTTGATGCAGGGCAAGAAATTTACAACGAGTTTGTAAATTATTTTCCAAAAAATTCAACGATTGTTCCTCACTCGCCATATTCAGTTTCTTCAAATTTATTTGAGCTAATAAGTGATATTTCTAAAGAAAAAATCTTAACAATTCATAATCAAGAAAGCAAAGAAGAAAATGAATTTTTTGAAAAAGGTAAAGGCGATTTTGAAAGGCTTTATAAAAAGCTTGGTATTGATATTTCATTCTTTAACCCTCAGCAGAAATCAAGCTTAGCGAGTACTTTAAATCATCTTACAAAAGCATCAAAAAGCATATTGGTTCATAATACTTTTACCTCAAAAAAAGATATTGAAATATTAAATTTTATTTCTGAAAACAATAAAACACAATTTTATTTCTGCCTTTGCGTTTTAGCTAATACATACATAACCAATTCTTTTCCAGAAGAGGTTTTGTTTGAGAAAAATTTAGTTAATATAGTTTTGGGTACAGATAGTTTAGCAAGCAATCATACATTAAATTTATTAACTGAAATTGAGTTTATCAAAAGTAAGTTTTCAAATCTTTCCGAATTAGATTTACTTCGCTTTGCAACATCAAATGGGGCTGCTGCTTTAGGTATAGAAAATAAATATGGCAGTTTGAAGCAAGGTAATCAACCTGGAATTATTTTAATTGATAAGTATTTAAAATCTTCAAAGTCACTCATCCTCAACTAAAATCAATTTTATGAGTAAAACATTTTCAATAGGTTCTTTGTTTGTTATGATAATATTTATGGTATTAACATATACTACTTCTAATTTTAAAATAAACGTAAACGAGACTGATAAATTTGGATTTCCATTTGTCTTTTTTTCGGCTGCAAACAATGGAGAGGTAATGAATGTAACCAATTTTTCTGCACTTGCTTTATTAGCAGATCTAGGTGTTTGTGCTATTTTAGGAATTGGATTAGTGTATATTTTATCTCTTTTTAAAACAAATAAAAAATCAGCAATTACACAATAAAAGAAAATACTTTATACCAAACAAAGCCGATTAGAAAAACTAATCGGCTTTGTGTTTATTAGTTAATCATGTGGAGGTGGTGGTCCATCTTCCCGTTGCCCTTCTCTTGGAAGTCGATATCCATTTGTTAATGGGTGATGATGTGAAGGTTCTTGTTTTGGAGCTTGTATTTCCATCGCCTGTGCTATGACTTCATCAAATTTCATTTGCTGTTGTGTATTACAAATTGTCCTTACTTGTTTAAAATGGGCAAATGTTATTTCATCTATTTTCCTATTTAAAGAAGCAATCGAATCTAGTTTCTGATGCACATTTTCATCTGTAACATCTGATTTCTTTAGCAAATCAAAGAGTGCATCTTTATTGTTTTTTAGCTGCATACGTAATCCTTCAACAATATTTCTATGTTGGTCTCTTAGTTTTTGATATTCATTCTTTTGATTTGCATCTAAAGCCAATTCATTAACTAAAAAACCAAATGCTCCTCCATTTTGTGGTGGTGGCAAGTGGTGCTTATTTTTTCCAATCAAAAGGAAAATAATTGTTGCAGCATTAATTAGCAATAACAAAATAATGATTGCACCCAACCAACGACTTTTATTATTTGTATTCATAACTTAATATGTTGTATTATTTATTAATTGGTAATAGTTGGTAAAGCTTTCAATTGTTGAAGGCTGGATTTTACCATAACTATTACTACTATTTTTATTTGCTTTGGTGTTAATTAAATAAAGGTTAACACTTGAAAAAATAACTAATGAGGCGATTATATACATAGGTTTTTTTACGTTAAACCAAGCTGTATTTTTGATTAGTAGTTGTTTCTCCATTATAGCTTTTAATCTTGTTTCAAAAAAAGGCGAAACCTCAGCTTGTTTAATGGTATCTATGCTATTAATAACTGTATTTATTTTAAAAGTATTCATTGGTTTTATTTTAATTACTATCTGTATAATGTTTACTTAGTGTTTTCCTTAAATTATCTTTTGCTCTGTGCATTAATCCTTCTATAGCTTTTTCACTAACGTTTAAGATTTTAGCAACCTCTGCATAACTCAGCCCTTCAGTTTTAATTAATACAAAAGCAACACATTGGTTTTCAGGCAATTTTTTTATTGCTTTAAACAACATTATGGCATCTTCCTTTTTATCTAAACTTATCCCTGGATGATTAAAATCTGGAACCAATTCCTCAACTGATTTTTCTAACCCAATCATATTTTTAAAAAGGTTGATTCTTTTTTTTGCTTTTTTAGTTCGCTCAAAATCTAGTGATTTTGTTATGGCAATTCGATAAATCCAAGTTGAAAGTTTAGCTTCTGATCTAAAACCTTCAATACTTTGATATACTTGAATAAAAACCTCCTGAGAAACATCTTCGGCCTCTTGAAATTGTTGCACAATACCCAAAACAGTATTAAAAACCATATTTTTATAGG
>Ga0114975_10002618_pt1 | contig 12280 bp, 6 predicted proteins | sample S_130626_EF_Meta_FD_87031 | JGI IMG/M metagenome (GOLD analysis project Ga0114975, IMG submission 87031) | Freshwater microbial communities from Lake Simoncouche, Canada to study carbon cycling - S_130626_EF_MetaG | ecosystem: Environmental > Aquatic > Freshwater > Lake | place: Lake...
CAGAAATAGTGTCCCCAGGAATTTTTGGCGCAATCGCATAGGAATCGACCGTGAAACCCTCGGGTATGGTTAAGGGAATCGTGTAAGCAGTTCCTGCCGTCCGAGTGAGTTGACTATTTGAGTCCAAGGCTGCGATCGCCAAGGTCGGTGACGAGACGGTTAGAGTTAAATTCTGTGTGCTGGTTTGTGTGGGGTTGGAAACTCGGGCAGCAACAATCTCAATATTTACAGGAACTGCATTACGTGGAATTCCAGAAAGAACACCAGTTGCTGAATCAAGAGTTAATCCGGCAGGAACAGATGGTGAGGTAAAGGTGGCGAGCGCGTCTGTGGTGATGGTGTGGCTCAGCGCGACTCCCGCGGTGGCCGCTACGGCCGAACTGGAGGTGAAGGCTGGGCCTGTGGCGGCTTGGACAGTTAACGTCAAACTTCCTGTAGCAATGTTTCCTGTGAGCAAATTGGACGCAGTGAATGTCAAAGTAAAGGAACCATCAACGCTTGCTCCTGGAGAAAGAGTGATCAGGCCGGTAGCTGCGTCAATCGAGGCCCAACTGGGTTTCGAGGTGAGTGCGTAAGTATCCGCTCCATTGTTGCTGAGGATTTGGTATGTGCTAATCGATCCGGCATTCATGCTCTTAGTTGGCGCGCTAGTGATCTGCCCAACTCCACCGGAAAGTTTCCCTAGAACGAAGGTATCCTCGGAAGAAACGTATTGGCCGAGGAGCAGGTCAGCTTCCTCAAAGAAAAGATTGAAGGAAGATTCATAAATTGCACTTGAGTCAGATTCCGTACTGAAAATTCCGGCCAATCCGACCCCTGTTGGGCCATTCATCGAGGATTCCTTCATTCTAAATATTGCCAGCTGGTCGGCTGCGTCAGTAGTAGCTGCATTATAAAAGAGAAGATAAATGTCTTGGCCCCTTAAATTCGCGCCAATTAGGGGTTGAGGGAGCAAAGGGAGTCCATCAACTGGGTTTATGAAAGGTAATCCAGTTTCAGGGTCTAGCGTGGGGTAGACCGAGGCATCATTACCGCCAAGAAGTGTGTTTAAAAATGTGAAGGATGTGTACTCCGTGAACTTACTCTCCAGGTTTGCTAAAATGGCCGATGGGCTAGTAATGGCTGTTAGGCCCCCGATTAGAGAGGTGGGATCGATGTTCTCGTAACCAGATCCGCCGTTGGTTATAGTGATGCCTGTAACTGCTCCCCCCAAAATTGTTGCAGACGCAGTGGCAGAGGCGCCCCTACTTCCAGTGATAGAGATGGAGGTTGTTCCTGCCGAGTAACCTGATCCGCTGTTGGTGATGGTAAAGCCCGTAACTACTCCTCCGGAAATTGTTGCAGTCGCAGTTGCACCAGTCCCCCCAGATGTACTTCTAATAATTACTCTGGGAGTACCAAACATCCCTACTCTAATCAAATTACCAGAAAAGGAGCCTCCCGAGGCGGATCCATCGTCGTTGGCGGCTTTAAATCCAGTGTTCAAATCGCTGTTATCAATGTTGAAGCCTGGAAAATTAATGAATACCGCATCCGCAGAGGCCTTTTGTGGTAAAATGCATGGAAGAAGGAACAGCAAGAAAAGACCAAAGGAAGAAAGACCCAGCTCAGGGGGGATTGATGAGGTCCTTACACGCCTATGCCGACGCAAGCTTTGGCGGTTGAAAAAACGCATAAAGTAAAGAAACACCAACTTTCAGAAAAAACTAGTGGAGAGCTGAACTGCCATAGAATTGTCACAAAGGTTTTTTTGGCCTGCCCGACCCCATTTTTTTCTCACACGAGGGATTGAAATATCGAAAAAATGGGTTCTCGAATCGCAGAAGCTGGAATGTGGATCACTAGGCATTTTGCTCATTTTAATATATGGCAACATGATGGCGAAAAGGGTGTAAAGTTCATAAAGTACTAATAATCAGCGACAGCTTCGCTATTCTGTCATGAAAATGTCACAAAAAACCAGTGGAAGAAAAGCAGATCAGGATGCATCTTTTTTTCATGACAGAAATATTTCTGGCAACAACCAACCAAGGAGAAATCAAAAATATGAACAGCAATCGTTACAAACAATTTGGGGCAGCTCTCGCGCTTGCCCTCGTTCTCGCACAAAATACCTTCGCCGGCCTCGCGACCCCCTCTGGTATCGCGAAAGTGACCGTTCCTGGCGGAGTAGGACGCACCGAGTTCTTCGGAATGCCCTTCGCTCGCCCTGTTGAACGCAGCGGAACCATTTCTTCTGTTTCCACCACCGGCGGTAATGCCACCTTCACGGTTGCACTTGAGGCAGGTCAGTCTGCCCTGCCAAGCTTGAGCAACACGGACCAGAACGTCGATGCTTGGTACGTTTTGGAAATTGTCGATGGTCCTGCCATCGGCTTCCTTCTTCCTTGCACAGGCAACACAGGTGACACTGCAATCACAGTTCAAGGGGATACGGGCACAGTCGCCGTTCCAGCTGGAACAAAATTCGTCCTCCGAAAAGAGTGGACACTTGCGACTCTTTTTGGTGCCGCATCGAATGCGAATGCATTTGGATATGGAACCTCTAGCACCGCCGGGACTGTAAAGGGCAAAGTCCAAGTCTTTAACTCTCTCTTGGGAAGCTTGGCCACCTACTACATCAGGGAGTCCGGCACTACCACCAAATCGTATAACTGGGCTCTTTCCACCTCAACCACGGCTCGCAACCATGTTCCCCTCCGTATGGGTCGTGGAATCGTTTTGGTTAACAATACGGCGAATGACCTCGTCTTCCCGATTTCTGGAGAATATCGCATAGCACGGACCCGCTTCAGCGTGCCCGCGGGATTCACCACCTTTGTGGCAAATCCAGGCCCAAACGATGTCACATTTGATACTGCCACCATCCCTGCCACCTCTCCGACACGCACTACTGGTGTTCCTGGAAACGCTGATCAGTGGCAAATGTGGAACGCGACAACACGTAGCTTCACGACCTACAAGGTTGGTGGAACAACGCACGCTAGTGGCCCTTCCATGTACCAAAGCTCCACTCGAGTAAATCCGACGATTCCTGCCTTCAAAGCTGTAGCCGTGAAGCCCTATGGCTCGGGAAATGTCATTGTAACGATCGCTCCTAATCTCTGATTAATTAAAAAAAGGAAAAAAACATGAAAACCCAACTAAAATTTCTTTCAAAAGCTGCTATCGTTGCCTTGATAACATTTATTGCTGTTGAACAAAGAGGTCAGGCCCAGATTAGTATCACCATGTCGGTGAACGGGTACTTTGGAAGCAATCTTTCGGCCTCAGGTGCAAATCTGGCTGATGGAACCATCGTTAAGTTGGGCATGTTCTATAGCAGCAGCGCCTTTACTCCGACGGCAGATGTATCGGCAAGCTGGGCTGCGCTGTCAGGCAGCATGCAGTCGAGATTGTCGACATTTGATGACAATTTCTACTCGTTCGCTTCGACAACGATGAATAGTGCGAATGGCAATGGTGCTGAGTTCCAGATCCTATATTCACCAGATCCGGATGTTCAGCCCGATGTCGCCTTTCAAAAGTTTTTCACCCTCAGCCCTGCTGTGACCAGCCCTACCTTGAGTGCAATCAACTTGGTTGGGTACAAGCCGTTTGTCTGGATCGAAACAGTGGATCGGAGCCAGTTCGGGCTGTATCAGGCAAACGTTGCTTTCCCAACGGGGACATTTCCAGATAATGACTACGGTTTTGACGTTATTGCCTCGAATGCCACTGCACTTGTGGGCTCGCTACTGGCAGATGACACAGGCGTTAAGCTGTCTGCTGTTCCCGAGCCTAGTGTGGCAGCGATGTCTTTGCTGGGTGTTGCTTTCATATCCCTCCTGCGTCGGAGGGGTTCGGTTGTTAAGAGTTAATTCAATTAAGAAATAAAGGAGATAAAATAACATGAAATCAGTAGTGAAAGTTAGCATAGCAGCACTCGCCCTCTGTGGTGTGCTCATCCAACCCGTAATGTCAGAAACCAGCGAGACAGTTCTCGCCTTGCAGTCGAAGCTTTCAAGCCAGGCGCAAGGGGGGAGTTCTGCATTCAATATCTCATTTGGATCATTGAATCAGGGTCTGCTCTCATTGGCTAACAAGCCTACAACTGCAGATGGTGCTGGTGCATTTGCCGCATGGTACGCAGCTAACTCGCGCACCTTTGTCAGCTGGAATGGTGTCGTTGGTTCTGATATTGAAGGCTCTGACGCATTTATCCGTTACTACGGGGCAGATACATCGGTAGAAAATCGTGCAGGTGGTGCATTAACCAGCATCTTTAATCCTGCTCAAGATAACCGAGCTCTTGCCTTCGTGTCGTATGAGTTTGCTCCGGGTGGCGGAATAACCGAGATCGGTTTGTTTGATCTTGGTTTCAACTGGGGAAATGGTGCAGACGCCGCGCAGTTCCCGCTTGGACTCTATGATTTCATCAACTTGAACACTGATGCTACTGCGGTTTTTGGCTCAGTGAATCCCAGCCAAGGTGATCTTGGCACATTGACCACTTCGTCTGTACCTGAGCCTTCTTCTGCTTCCTTGCTGCTCTTAGGCAGTTTGGCACTCGCAGCAGTCCGCCGTCTTCGTAAAAACGTCTAATATAAGAAACAAACTCAACCCAAGAAAAAAATAAAATCATGAAAAACAAAATTATTCTAAGTTTACTCGTAGCTTTGGGGTTGGCCTCTGTTGATGGGGTTAACGCTCAGACAAAGTTCGTCGATGTTGCCACCCTTGGTGATGGAGTTACGGTCGCGACCTCTTCTGGTACGACCAAAGTCAACGCAACTGTTTTGACGAAGAACCAACGCTGGACAAGGGATCAGGTTTATATTGTCGGAAACAATGTCATTGTTCCGAACGGACTCACTTTGACTATTGAAGCTGGTACTCTCGTCCGATTCGAAAGACACACCCGCGGGCAGGGGACTGGGGCAGAAGCAGCCACCACCCCGGCTGATCCGGGCGCAATCGTCGTAGCCCGTGGCGGGAAAATCAATGCTATCGGGACAGCTGAGGCCCCTATCATCTTTACTTCCATTGATGATACCCTTGTCCCTGGTGGCGAAGCCACAGTTCCCCCGATTGAAAACAAGGGAGTCGTTGCGGACGGGACAATCATTGTGAACGGCGAACGTATTCTAAAGACAGGTTACACTGTCAATTCAGGTGTTGCGGGTGTTGGCAGTTACACGATTACAGGCGGCACATTGACTGCCGCTGCGAAAGGCTATTCTAAGACTTGGTCATCTACCGCAGATTCTGCCTGGAAGCACGACGGCATGTGGGGTGGTTTGGTGTTAGCTGGAAAATCTACGGTGAATCGTGGTTATAGTTCCGGCGTCAATGCGCGGACAACTGCGATTAGCGAACCTACGATCAACACGACGACGGGTGCTTTGACCGGCACACAAGCGGGCGTCCAGCTGATTGAAGGTATGGCTGGATTTTCGTCCTACAGCTGGGGTGGCGGTGATGAAGATAATGACGATTCAGGCGTTCTTAAGTTTATTGTGAATTATGGTGGTGGATTCGTGATAGCCTTGGATACAGAGCTCAATGCCTTCTCCTTTTACGGGGTGGGGCGCAACACAACAGTTGAATTCTGTGAAGCGATCAACAATGCAGACGATGACTTCGAACTCTGGGGTGGTGATGTAAGTCTTTTCCATATCATTTCAGCATTCTGCGGTGACGACGGTATCGATACTGATCAGGGGTACCTTGGAACTATTCAGTATGCCTGCCAGATTCAGAATGATGCAATCGGAACAGATGGAGTATCTGTTTCTGGTCGATCGACATCTAATTATGGTGATAGCTTGACTGAAAACGACGGGCCTGAATCGAATAATTCCGCCGTCCCTTACAGCACCTATACCTTGGCGAACGCTACACTGATCGGTCGTGGATACGGTGCCGCCAGTTATTCAGGAAATTTCACTGGCCCCAACTTCAAGGACAATGCAGGTTGCAGAACATACAACTCCCTGATCATGGACAATCCTCACGGAGCTGTTTTGATCATGGATCGCGTAACAAGCCTATCGGACAACTCATTCTCCAGCGCAGGCAACTCGTCCATCAATCGCTATGCGGGTACACGTACCACGGGAGGTTTTGATGCAGCAGGAAGGGCATCTGATCTTGTCACGGCGGATAACGGTGCCGCTAGTGGTCCTGATGGCCTTTACAACAACACGTGGTTCTTCCGCAACGGGTATGCAGGTTCTTCACGTGCTGGTGTAAATGGGGCCTTTGCGTCAAAGGCTCTCTTTGACGCTGCAGTTGCCAATTTGCCAGCGACGACATCAGCAAATCGGTTCCCTAATAGCACAGACAGGGCTGGACGTGGTTCTAGCGCTGACGGAACATCGGTTCGTGCGAACACTGCCGCAGTTCAAGCTGAAATTACAAAGGCCGAGAACTACAATGTGTTTGACCAAAACCCTGGCGTTTCGGTTAATCCTTATCACCGTCTAAGTGGTGTAGATTTGCGTGTGACGGTTAGTGCTGCACGGGATCTTGCCAGCTCCTCGATGCCCTCCTATCGGGGGCTAAACAGCGATGCAACATTTGTCGGGGCAGTACGCGACAACATGTGGATGCGTGGTTGGACACGTGGAGATCAACTTGGCATGTACAGTGGATCATTGATTGTTCCTGACGTAAGCGTATCTGCTAACGGTCTCAACCAAGCAGTTGTGACCTTTGGTGGTGAGCTAGGCGTGAAATATGTTGTTGAAGTATCAAGAGACAACAAAGCCTATACCAAGGTTGCAACAGTAACGGCTGTAGCAGGAAACAACAGTGTTACAGACTCGACTGGGTTGGTTGGTTCCACTCCCTTGTTCTACCGAGTCACTGCCCTCTGATTTCGAACGATTAACCTAAATTAGTGAAAGGGCGGGCTGGGTTAACCAGCTCGCCCTTTTGCGTTACCAATGACTATCCGGACAATCATCTTATACTCTTTCTGGGCTTTTGCGTCGTTTGCGTCTACAGAGGCTGTAGAACGTCCTAAGATTCCTTATGAGAAAAGGGCATTAGAATATTCGCTTCGATGTCTTGAAACTATTCGGGGGGATGAGGAACGCATTGCGAGCACTCGCAACTGGGTAGCTGAAAATATAGCTTATTTTGGCGATCACCAACTTGGAATATCCGTTTTGCGTGGTACTACTCCGCACTATCGTGTCCCATCCGGTTGTGCGGATTCGGCGATCGTCGCTTTGGGTAATAACGACCGTGAGGCAGTCCATCTATTTCTCGAACTAGGACTGGACGTGCTTCCTTACGCTTCGGGAAGAGGGGCTGAACTTGTTCAGTTTCAAATACTCCGTGTGGCTACTGTGACAGAGGATGCTCAGGTCGTTCAACGTGCATGGGATGCTGAGACAATAACCCAGTCCGATTTAAGGCCAGCCTATAATGCTTTTGTTCAAGATTGGCGACCGGCCTGGTGGGATCGGATTCTGGACCTTATGTTTCCAAGTCGAAGCTGGCAGGAGTTGAGGAAAAACTCTACCCGCGAAGTAGAATTAGCCTGGAAAGCAGAAAGGGCAGTGGACTTTTATACCGCCATGATTTTCCTGAAGGAGGCGCAGGCTAGAGTTGGTTCAAATAAAAGTTATCCCTCACACTGGTTACGTTTTGTCGAGGCGGGTATACGCACACCAGCAATCAATACACGTCCCGCTGGTTTGAGTGTGGAGATGGCCAAGCTCGCCTTATTAGAAGGGCAGGTAAAGTCTGCCTTGAAGTATGTCGAACAGACTTGGGAGCTCGTCAGCAGCTGGGGACCGAACATGTCGGGTGTCTATAGAATTGAACGGGATTTAGCGCTTACGTTAGTTCAAATACCAGATGAAGCCGATCGGTTGAACGTTGCCAGTGAACGCCTTCTGAAGAGGGCCAAAATCTTGTGCGATCATTTAGACCCTTACGAACAATTATTGCAACTCCCTCTTTTGGCAGAGGGTTTGCAATCCCTAGGAAAGACAGAAAGTGCAAAGGATCTATGGTTGAAATCTGCAAAACTTTGTGCTCAAAACCAAAATCCTGAAAGTCAGTCGATCGGTTTAACCCGACTTTGGATGAGTTTTGCCCGTGGCAATATTTGGCCGGAAAAGGAAACAGAAACGCTGCTGCTTAAAATCGAAAAACAACTGCCTGAGGCTTACTCCAAAGTCTACTTCTGAATGGGTGAAAACGCACTGAAGCGGGGCAAAGCTGTCCAAGTTTTTTAGGTTCCAAATTAAAAGCTGTAAGTTGTGTTGAGGCTGATATCCCAACCTTTGGTGTAAGTACTGTACGAGTATTCGGTGCCATTGTATGTCTGGGTACGATTGAAAAACGGATTAAGTAAATTTTTTCCACGGAAAGTAAGTTTCCAATTTTCAGTAAGACCTTGGGTGATATTGAAGTCGAGGGAGGGTGCAGGCTGCTCATAAATATCTGGAAAATACCTTTCGTCCGCAGTGCCCGGATCAGCAACGTTTCCAACGGCGTAAAGAAGTGGTCCTGTAACGTTATAATATAGACCTGCATAAAATCTATGTTCTTCATTATCGTAATTAATCCCTGCATTAATAATGTATTCTGGCTGCCCCTGAAGCGGGCGATTCGAAGCGGGTTGGCCATCCGCCTCAAGAACACGAGCAGTTTCATCTGATAAAGGGACAGAGCTTTGGATTTGGCTGTAATTAAAATAAAGTGAAAAATCTTTTAGGCAACTGGCGACCTGATCAAGTCGTTTTCGGGCTTCAATTTCCAACCCGTAAATGATTCCGTTGGGTGAATTAACATACTTAAGAAGCGGAATCTGAAGGGTTCGTTCGTACGTCGCGAGCTGTTCCATAGGTTTTTCAAGGTTTTTATAGAAAAGGCTAGTAGCTATAACCTCGCCAGAGCGAGGGAACCACTCTATGCGAAAGTCATAGTTGTTCGCTTTGGAAAGTTGCAGATCAGGGTTGCCGATGAAGTATTCATCTGCAGTAAAGTCTTTGCTCAAAACTGGACCCATTTCCTTGAAGGATGGGCGGGCTAATGTCTGGGACCAGGCGAGACGCAGATTGACGTTTTCTGTAAGGTTGAAAGTGGCGCCTACAGCGGGAAGTAGATCTAACTGCTGAATCTTTGCAAGCCCAGTGCCGCCATCGCTGAAATTAGGGTTGGGAAAAAGTAGGGCTGGGAGGTTATTAGCGCCCTTAATTTTAATATTGGTATTTTCAAATCTGGCTCCTCCAGAAAGTCGTAATTGTGGGAATAAATTGAAATCTGCCATTAGGTAGGAGGCAGTCACAGCTTGCGAGGCGTTATAGAATGTACCTGTTCTTGTTGCTGGAGTGCCTTGTTGATTATATAGCGTGTAGCTCATCATGGGTTCGTCCTCTTCAGCGGTGGGATCTACTAGGCCACTACGTTCTGGGCTCAGAAATACGTCTGCCCAAGTAGACCCATCTGTGGGTGAGTAAGTATCGTAATTGGGATTATTGTAGCCGCCGTAAGGATAATTAAAGCTCGCTTGGTTATAATTGCGCTGACTGTAGTCACCGTAAAAGCCGGTTTTAAATACGTCGGTCCGCTCTTTTTCCTCTAACATGGGAATTGTAAAATCCACAATTCCATAGTAACTGTTTTCAGTAAGCTCTCGTTGAAATCTCTGAAGCGTTGGATTGGTTGTGAGTTCAGGATTGTAGCCACCATCCCCAGCATCGATTTGTTCGTATTTGCCGTCGCTTAGCTGAACAAATTGAAATTGCCGTTGATCGGGCTCTTGTAGGTTTGCTTGCCCGATACCGCCGTTCCAGTTCATCTTAAGATTGCGAGCCTCCTCAAAACGATCCTCGCCGACCACTTGAAGGTAGGCCAAATCTCGCTCGCCGTAGTCAATAATTTGCTGAGTCTCGACCTCGGTGCCGGCATCATTAGGGCCATCTCGCTGAGTGGCATTGTCGTCTGCTCCGCGGTTATACATAACATTGAGAGAGGCTTTGTGGTCCTTGTCCCACTGACCCGACAGACCGACAAGCCCTCCCCAAAGTACCTCCTGCTTTCCTTGTGCTTGAGTATCTTCCCTATAGATCGGATCAAAACCGCCTTTTTCATTTGGGTTTAAAAATAGGTTGCCCCGTTTCCCGTCTTCGTAGAACGAGTACTTGTTCCGATAGCTAAAAGCACCAATGACTCCGACTTGTTCGTTTTGGCCTATTTCAATCGAATCACCCCCTTGTAAGTTGAATGATATGTTGGGTGGAGGGGTTTTGTTAGTAAGACCGATCACGGGGGTCATCTTTCGCATGGCAGAATTTACGGTATCCGCTTGAGCTAGTTTCGTTTCGTCTTGGCCAGTCAGGCTAACGGGATCAGGCGTTTGCGTGTTAATCACGCTTTGAGGAATCATAAGTCCATTTGCCTTGCCTCCAAAAATACCGGTCCCACCTCCGTTGTAGGTGAGGAAATTGGGGTTGAAGGTAGTTTGGGAATTATACTCCATGGTTACGCCAGTACCGAAAGACGGTTTGTCAGGGAAAGTTCGTGTCCTGATATCCACACTGCCTCCAGTGAAGTCGGCCGGTTGGTCTGGGGTGAAGGTCTTGTAGGTGTTGATGCTCTCAAGGATGCTCCCTGGGAAAAGGTCGACGTTGATCGCTCGCTTGTCTGGGTCAGTGGAGGGGAGTCTACCTCCGTTCATAAGGGTATTCACATAGCGATCGGGCATACCCCGAACAGCCACGTATTTGCCGTCTACTACTGATGTGCCAACCATTCGTTTCATTGCGTCACCCGCATTGGCCGCACCAAGGCGAGAGATGAAATCTTGGCCGATCATGTCCATCACTGCCGACGCATTCTGTCGTTCGGTGAGAAGGCCGGTTTCAGATGCCTTTTCAATTTCCCCGGGGACAACGAGCTCTTCCATCTCCTCGATTTCGGCGACAGACTCAAAGCGCATTTCGTTGAAGGAACCCGCCGCGACCGAAATATCAGGAACGGTTTTTGGGATGTAACTGGGGGCTCGTGTTTGGATTGTATAAACACCAGGGGGAACGCCGGAGATGGTGAAGTTTCCTTGGTCATCAGTGACTGCTCCAAAGGGTGAACCCATGATCGTCACCTGCGCCTTCGCAATCGGTTGGCCGAAGTCGGAATCAACCACTTGCCCTCGAATTCCGCCGAACTGCTGACTGAAAGCGGAGGCGCTCAAAGTCAGGCTGATAAATGTAAATCTGAGGGCGCTTCTACTAATCGTCTGGGGAGGGAAATAAAAACATTGTTTGATCCACGGCCCGAACGACTTGGAAATCTTTGCCCCAAGATTCGAGATCGGTCCGAAATTTGTTTTGCTCGGCTGAAACCTCTGCACCCCCCAATTCTGATTCGGACTACTACCAGCGGTAGGCACAACCTCGAGTCAATACAACAATCTGTCAGCAAACCCCCAACATCCCCTCATAACTCAAATCTTAGACCAGTAAACTGCCTCCCCTTAACCACCACCTCTGACCCCCAATTCAAAAAACGCCCTTCCAAGCTATTGCTTTTCAACGAATTACACGACCTCTGACCCCATATAAACCATTGCAAATCACGGCCTTACATACCTACCTTTTAACATAGACCTCTGACCCCACAATTCAAAAACAGCCTTTTAAATTATTGTAAGTCAACGATTTGCAAGACCTCTGACCCCATATAATTCATTGGTGCGCAGGTATTTGCGAGGCGATTTTTTGGCGGACGCGAAAAATTTTGAAAGGGCGAATCCTTTGCTGGATTTCGGAGTCTAATCTAATATGGCGAGAAAGCGACGGTGCATTGTCCCAGGGGCGTTCTATCACGTTTGTAATCGGGCAACGGAAAGGAGGGTGTTATTTCAGGCTCCTGCGGATTTTGATCTATGGGTAAAGACCCTCCGCGAAACTATTGAACTATACCCACTCAAAATTCATGCCTTTTGTGTGATGCCAAATCATTGGCATCTGCTGGCAAGTTCTCGATCCGGGCCGACGTTTACCAAAGCAATGCAGTGGCTCGGCGCCACTCACGCCATCCGCTGGAGAAAGAGAGCGGACAGTATTGGCAAAGGAGCGGTTTATCAGAGCCGCTACCGCTGCCACCGAGTCAAACCCAACCAGGTTTTCTGGATCGTGGCCCGGTATATCGAGCGCAACCCAGTCCGAGCTGGGCTGACGGAATCTCCATTCACCTGGGACTGGTCCAGCGCAGGACAAAAAAACGGACTCTCGATCCCGATCGATGAATGGCCGTTGGCAAAACCTGAAAAATGGGA
>Ga0114975_10002619_pt1 | contig 12280 bp, 10 predicted proteins | sample S_130626_EF_Meta_FD_87031 | JGI IMG/M metagenome (GOLD analysis project Ga0114975, IMG submission 87031) | Freshwater microbial communities from Lake Simoncouche, Canada to study carbon cycling - S_130626_EF_MetaG | ecosystem: Environmental > Aquatic > Freshwater > Lake | place: Lake...
AAGCAAGTTGTTGGCAAGAGAGAATCGCCAATAGAAGACGAGCTCGAGATTTTGCAAGGATCTGAAGTGATGCAACGCGCGGCGTTGTTGTCGGATGCTATTTATTCTATGGAATGGTCTGGTAGGTTTAATAATTATTTCGACCATAAGAAAACCATGACGTTTGAGGTTGAATTTTTGAATAAAGAAAGAATATCAACGTATTCGTTCCCGATACATTTAAATGCAGCAGGCAATATCGTGGCGAATAGAACGCAAATTTGTCCCTACAATCAAGAAATAACGTTGGGTGGCAACAAAGTGATATTCAAGAAGATCCTTGGCAATGAAAAATATGCGAAGCGGTTGATCAATGCGAAAGGGGTAACGATGCATTTTTATTCACTGAATGATGCATCTGAGATTTTAATGTCGAATTTTACTTTAGAACAAAGCAAAAAAAATTCCACCATTACGTTGAGAATGACGGCAGATAAACCTGAAAGATCGCGAGAATGGTTGGGTGCAATTATAGAAAGTTATCAAATTGAAACTCAAAATGAAAAGCGCAAACGCGCTAGATTTACAATGGATTTCATAGACGATCGGTTGGCTTATGTGGGTCAAGATTTGGATTCTATTGAAAGCAATTTAGAGAACTTTAAAAAGCAAAATGACATTCAACGCGTTTCGGCTGAGGCAGGATTGTATTTAGATAAAGTGAAATCTGGAGATCAACTTGCGGCACAAACAGATCTTCAGCTAATGGTGCTTTCTGATATTGAAAAGTATGTGCAAGGCAAATTAAAAAAACCGTTTATGGTGCCTAGTTTGATTGGATTGGGAGATGCAAATTTGACGGCATATTTTGAAAAGCTGAATCAGTCGGAAATCGAATATTATCAGTTGATAGATCGAAATGGTCCCGAAAATGACCGTGTAAAAGTGCTTAAAAAATTAATTCAAACATACAAGGATGAGTTGTTGGAAATAATTGCAAATACCCGTTCTAATTTGAATGTGTTTAAGCGCAAGGCAGAGGAAGATTATGCCAAGTACAATGGTGAGTACGATGACATGATGCGTTCTATTCCGAGCAAAGAGCGTAAATTATTGAACATTACCCGCCAACAGAATATTAAGAATGCATTGTATACATTTTTGTTGGAAAAGCGGGAAGAGTCTGCCATTCAACAGGCAGGTACATTGAGCGATGTACGCATAGTAAAAGCAATTTCTTACAAGGGTATAGTTAGTCCTATATTGTTTAATGTGCAAACACAATTTACGTTGGCTTTTGTGTTATTTGTAATTTTAGTTTTGTTTATTAAAAACGCGTTAAACAATAAAATCACGCACAGATCAGATATTGAAAACAGAACGAAGGTGTCAATTTTGGCAGAAATTGTTCAGGTAGAAAGCAAAAATCCTTTGATTATGCAGGATGGGAATCGGAGTTTGATTGCGGAACAATTTCGTGGATTGAGAACAAACTTAAGTTTTTTATTAAATTCTGAGGGAAAATCGAAATTTTTGGTTTCATCGAGTTATCCTGGGGAAGGGAAATCGTTTCTTGCGTCAAATATTGCAATAGGCTATGCTTTGGCTGGCAAGCGCACTGTTTTGATTGAGTCGGATTTGCGCAAGCCAAACGTAGCGAGATATTTTAAAATTACCCGTAGAACAGGGTTGTCGGTTTTTTTAAATGGAAACGCTTTAAAAGATGATATTATTTTTACGTCTGAGTTTAATAATTTATTTATCATTCCTTCTGGTCCAATTCCTCCCAATCCGGTAGAGTTGATCATGAATGGGCGTTATCAAAAATTACTCGAAGAATTGGGCAATGAATATGATCATATTATTATTGACTGTCCACCAATTGGCTTGGTAACCGATGCCCAAGTGATAGGGCAATGGGTTGATGCTTCAATTTTTGTGGTTCGTCACCAACAGACCCCAAAACTTGCTGTAGAACAATTGATTGAAAAACTCCGTGAAGAAAACAAATTCAAACGAATGGTCATTGTGTTCAACGGCCTTAATGGAGGTATTTCTGGATATGGCTATGGTTATTCTTATGGCAAGAACGCTAATGGCTATGGCTACGGCTACGGTTATGGCTATGGGTATGGGTACTATGGCACTGAAAGTAGCAAATCATCAAATGTGTTTACTTTTGCATTTAATTTGATTCTTGCACCATTCATTGCGTTTTTTGGCAGAAGCAAACGATAAGTTATTGTTTTAGGCTTCGCCGTTATGGATTCTTAACAAGAAAACTCCTATTGTTTTAATTCGGTAACAAATTATTATTATCCCTTTATTAACCATTACAAACGTAATGGTTTTTTGGTAAATTTGTTACTCAATATTGTATCAGTTGCAAAAATATATGTAACTGAAATGGCGAAGCTGTATAATAATAAGTTTCTTTCAATGACAATAGACACACTTCTTCAGGGAAAAATCCGTTTAAAACTTCTTACCCGTTTGCTGTTAAATCCAGCAAGTAGGGTGTATTTGCGAGGCTTGGAGAAGGATTTCGGGGTGAGTTCAAATACGGTTCGGATGGAATTGAACAAACTGAGCGCGCTGAAATTGATTGAGGTAGATGAAACCGTGAGTGCGGTAAAGCAATACAAAGCAAATGTATTGCATCCTTTGTTTGTTCCATTGAGAAGTTTTATTTTAAAACATTTTGGTTTCGAATCGTTAATTGAACAGGTTTTTCGAAAGCTAGGTGAAGTTGAAAGTGTGTATATTACAAACGATTGGGCGGAAGGAAAAGAATCTAATTTTGTAGATTTGGTGGTTGTTGGAGATGTAAACAGGAAATATATGAATGGTTTGATAGAACATGCCGAGAAATTGATACAAAAGAAAATACGGGTTGCAGTTTTTGAACATAATTTTAACGAATCAGAAATTGAAGGAGTTCCTTTTATTAAATTGATTTGATGATATAAAAAGCATGAATAAAGAATATAGAATTGCGGTTATTGGCTTGGGATATGTGGGGCTTCCTCTGGCAGTGGCTTTTGCTGAAAAGTATAAGGTTGTTGGTTTTGATATCAACTTGCAGCGTGTGTCTGAGTTGAAGCATTTTAACGACCGCACCTTGGAAATTTCCAATGCGCAATTGCAACAGGTTTTAATTTCTGATGAAAATTATATAAATGATCAATATGCAACAGGCTTGTACGCAACCATGAATTTTGCCGATTTGGCCGAGTGCAACTTTTTTATTGTTACGGTTCCAACGCCAACAGATAAATACAACCGACCTGTTCTAACGCCTTTGATCATGGCCAGCGAAACAGTGGGAAAGGTTTTGAAACATGGCGATATTGTGGTATATGAGAGTACCGTTTATCCTGGTGTTACTGAAGATGAATGTGTACCCGTGCTTGAACGGGTAAGTGGATTGAAATTCAACCAAGATTTTTTTGCGGGATATTCACCCGAAAGAATCAATCCTGGTGACAAGGAACACACGGTAACTAAAATTTTAAAGGTTACAAGTGGGAGTACTCCTGAAATTGCAACTGAAATTGATGCTGTTTACAAAAGTGTTATTAGTGCTGGAACTTACAAAGCGCCGAGTATTAAGGTGGCGGAGGCGGCGAAAGTGATAGAAAACAGTCAGCGCGATATTAACATTGCCTTTGTAAATGAGTTGGCAAAAATTTTCAATTTGATGGGCATTGATACCCATGATGTTTTGGAAGCCGCTGGAACGAAGTGGAATTTTTTGAAATTTAAGCCGGGTTTGGTTGGGGGACATTGTATAGGGGTTGATCCTTATTATTTGGCTCAAAAAGCGCTCGAGTTGGGTTACCACCCAGAAATCATTTTGGCGGGCCGCCGGTTGAATGATGAAATGGGAAAATATGTGGCTACTGAAGTGATTAGATTGATGTTGAAAAAAGACATCAAAATAAAACATTCGAATGTACTTGTTTTGGGTTTTACGTTTAAAGAAGATTGCCCTGATGTCCGCAACACGAAGGTGATTGATATTGTAAATGAAATGAAAACTTATGATGTGCATGTAACCATTTACGATCCATGTGCAGATCCTGCAGAAGTGGAACATGAATATGGGGTTATTTCTCAAAAGGAGATGCCAAATGAGAAATTTGATGCGGTGATTTTGGCGGTTTCTCATAAGGAGTTTTTGAATATGAATATGCAAAGTTTGTTGAATCTTACAGCGGTATTTTACGATGTTAAGGGATGTATTGAAGGGGAATTTATAGACTCGAGATTGTAAAAAAATGAAAGTTTTAATTACTGGCATAGCTGGGTTTATAGGTTTTCATTTGGGTAAGAAATTATTGAATGAAGGCTATGAAGTTGTGGGTTTTGACAACTTGAACGATTATTATGATGTTCAGCTAAAAGTAGATCGATTAAAAGAACTTGGTGTTCAGGATGATAACAACATTTGGGTTTCTGAAAATCAAAATTTAAGATTTATTCAGGCTGATCTATTGGAAAAGGAAGTTTTGATGAATTTGTTTGAAGAAGAAAAGTTTGATTATGTTGTTCATTTGGCTTCACAGGCGGGAGTTCGTTATTCTTTGACTGAACCACAGAAATATATAGATTCGAACATTACTGGTTTTTTAAATATATTGGAATGTTGCCGGAATTATCCGGTGAAGCATTTGGTATTTGCGAGTAGTTCGTCGGTGTATGGTTTAAATTCGAAAATTCCATTTTCTGTTGAAGATAGAACAGATAGTCCTGTAAGTATTTATGCTGCAAGCAAAAAGGCCAATGAATTGATGGCGCATACGTATAGCCATTTATTCAAAATACCCACAACGGGGTTAAGGTTTTTTACGGTTTATGGCCCTTGGGGGCGTCCGGATATGGCGATGCACTTATTTACGGAGGCAATTATAAATGACAAACCTATTAAAGTGTTTAATCAGGGGAATTTAAGTCGTGATTTTACATACATTGACGATATAGTTGAAAGCATAAACCGTGTAATGGTAAAACCCAATATTAAAGATGACTTGCCTTTGAATTTATTTAATATTGGCAACAATTCTCCAGAAAAATTGGGGGATTTTATTGAAACCATTGAATTGGAGATTGGCAAAAAAGCCCAAAAGGAATTTTTACCCATGCAAAATGGCGATGTAGAAAGAACATTTGCTGATGTGCAAAGTTTGATAGATTATATTGGTTATAAACCACAAACTTCAATAAATGAAGGTATTTGCAACTTTGTAAATTGGTATAAGGGTTATTATCAGGTTTCATGAAGGAAGTAAAAGAAAATTGGATTTTTGAAATTTCTCCTGAAAAATCGAAGTTCAGATTGAATTTTCGGGAAATTTATCAATATCGAGATTTATTGATTTTGTTTATTAGGCGAGATATAGTATCGGTTTATAAACAAACTATTTTGGGTCCGCTATGGTATTTTATTTCACCATTATTGGCATCTTGCACACAGTATTGGGTATTTGGTAGAATTGCGGAATTGCCTTCAGATGGCACACCTTATTTTTTATTTGTGTTAAGTGGCAATGTATTGTGGAGTTATTTTCAAACATCCTTGGAAGGCACATCTAAAACATTCATAGCCAATCAAGGAATTTTCGGGAAGGTATATTTTCCTAGGGCCATAGTACCGTTATCAATAACTGCCTCGAATTTGTTTCAATTTGGAATTAAAATGGTATTATTAATGGTCTTTATTTTGTTCATGGGGCTTTTATCTCATTTAACTATATGGATTCTTATGTTGCCCATATTGATCTTGATGATGGCATTAATATCGATGGGGCTGGGCATGATTATCAGTTCATTGACAACCAAATATAGAGATTTTGCTACGCTCATGTCATTTGCTGTGGGCTTATTTATGTATGTTACTCCGGTAATTTATCCTACGAGTTTATTTTTAGAAAAAATCAATCCGAGTAACCATTGGATGATTTATGCAAATCCATTAACCAGTGTTTTTGATGTATTTCGGTTGGGCTTTTTAGGTGCAGGAAGTGTCAATTATTATGGCTTGGTGTATAGTTTTGTTTTTTCTGTTGTTATTTACATATTGGGTTTATTCATATTTAACAAGGTAGAAAAGTCCTTCATGGACACAATATAAAGGAAATGGGTAGTGATGTAATTTTAAAAGTAGATAATGTTTCAAAATTATACAGATTAGGTACTGTAGGAACGGGTACATTTGGCGGCGATATACAGAGATTTTGGAAAACCAAAATATTGGGTCAAGAGGATCCATTTATCAAGGTGGGTCAAACCAATGACCGAACTTCAAAAGAGAAGGCTGAATTTGTTTGGGCATTGAAGGACATAAATTTCGAAGTGAATAGGGGGGAAGTTTTAGGAATTATTGGAAAAAACGGAGCTGGCAAATCAACGTTATTGAAATTATTGAGTAGAATTACGACTCCAACAACAGGAAGTATAAAATGTGCGGGTAGAATGGCGTCATTATTGGAAGTTGGCACAGGTTTTCATCCGGAGTTAACGGGTAGGGAAAATATTTACCTCAATGGTGCTATTTTGGGCATGACCAAAAAGGAAATAAGTCAAAAGTTTGACGAAATAGTGGACTTTTCTGGCTGTGAATTGTACATTGATACTCCTACAAAGCGGTATAGTTCTGGAATGACGGTGCGGTTAGGATTTGCGGTTGCCGCGTTTTTAGATCCAGAAATACTGGTTGTTGATGAAGTATTGGCTGTAGGCGATGCTGAATTTCAAAAGAAAGCAATTGGCAAAATGAAAGAAGTGAGTGCAGGTGGTGGCAGAACTGTATTATTTGTGAGTCATAACATGGAAAGTATTGCAAAACTTTGTACGAGTTGTTTATTGATGGAAAATGGAATGGTTAAGGAAAGAGGCTTAACTGAAACTGTGATAAAAAAATACTTGGCTGTTGAGAATTTTTCAAACGACAAAGCGAATACTTCTAAAATAACAATTGGCAATATTATTGAAATAGAAAAAATTACAATAAATGATTTGGAATTGGGTATAAATTCAGTTTATCAAGGGAGTCCAATGAAAATGGGTTTTTTGATGAATAATTTGAGCAATGATAAGGTTGATATTTACTTTAATATTGAATTAAAAACTATGGATGGACAATCAATTGGTTGTTTTGGAAATTCTTTTCAAAAAAAGGATATCATCATAGGTGAATCTACCACCCAAGTGAATATAGAAATTAAAGAAACTATTTTAAAACAGGGTGATTATTTAATAAGCATTTACGTTCAATTGGGTCATAAATCAAGAAGAATAAATACATATTTGGAAGATTATTCTGTGCTGAAAGTTTTGCCTGCAGTTTATAACAATGCAAATTGGAATTCATATATAACCCAACCGCAGCATGGTTATAATCCTATGTTGTGGGATAATATAGAAGTGATATAATTATAAAAAATTAGCAATTTTTAATTTCAGAGTGGTTAAATATAGCTCAAATTGGTATTCTTTATATGCAATTAGAAACGATTGATTTTAGTATCATTGTTGCAGCATATAATGTTGAAAAAACAATATTATTTACTTTAAAGTCATTAGAGGCACAAACCTTTAAGAATTTTGAAGTCATTATTGTAAATGATGCATCAACAGATGGCACGGATCAAGTTATCAATACTTTTAAAGCTCAATCTGAAATTACCAAAGTTCATTACCATGTAAATAAAAAGAATTCTGGTTTAAGTGAAGTAAGAAACTATGGAATAGAAAAGGCTGTTGGTGAATATGTTTTATTTTTAGATGGTGATGATGTCTATCACAGTGAGAGTTTAAACATGATAAATCAGAGAATTGCGAATTACAAAGCAAAACCTGAATTGTTCTTTTTCTCAGCAGCTATATTTCATGAAGATGCAGAATTGCAAAATAATAATTTCAATCATCTCAATTATGAAATCCATCCTACCTATTCTAGAATTGACGGTGGAAATAAATTAACATCGGGAATTGAAGCATTGGTAGAATCAAAACAAAACAAAACCTACCATGATTCTTCATGTTTATATGCTGTATCTAAAAAATTATTGACTACGTATTTTTTAAGATTTAAAATGGGAATTGTGTATGAAGATCTACTATTTACAAGATTGTTGTGCTATCATGCCAGCCAAATTGGCATTGCAAATGAATTGATTTTGTTTATTCGGAAATCAAATGTTTCCATTACCAGATCGCCTCTTAGTCGTCTAAAGATCCGTTCGTTATTTTTGGTATCTGAGGAGTTATTTTATTTTGGAAAAAAAGAAAAACAAACCATTTTTGTTGATGAGGCTGTTTCAATATTTACATACAATTTAAGAGTGATTAAAAAATCGAGATTTTATTTAGTCTCTCATTTATATCATGTGATGTTGTTGTTTAATATTTCGATTCATCATAAAGACGCCCGAAATTTGATATTGAAAGTATTTAAAGATGATTTAAAAAAATTCCTTGGATATCATAACAATATATAATTACGAACCTTTTGACAAGCATTTGGTTTTTCTACGGATGTGGTTAAATCAAGTGAGTTTGTACAATGATGCAAAACTGAAAATAAAGGTTTTGTCATTACAAACTGAACCAAGAATGGTAAAACGGTGGCATAAATTTTATCAATTTGAATGGGTAAAATTAGGTCAAAGTGAAAGGGTCAGTATTTCTAGAATACGAAGGTTGCAAATGAGGTTTAATAAAGAGTTTTCTGAATATTCTAAGTTAAGGAAAAGAAACAAGTTATTAAACCACCATAATGTGGGTTTTAAAATGTGGAATCTAACCCAATGGAAAAATCCTTTTATTTTTCTCGATGTGGATGCTATTTTGTTTGATAATTTATCGCATTTGGTACAATATGCAATGGATAAGCCATTTATAGGCATTAACCACCAAGATATCCCTAATCATACGGCAGGGATGGAAGCTTTTGTGAATGGGGGTGTCCAAATTGTATCTAATCCGCAATATTTTACTTTTGAAAAATATACGCAAATAACTGAAAATTTATTGTGCAATGGGGCTGAGCAAGCGTTGATGTTTACTACATTTAAAAATGCGGGATACGATTATACGCATCCTCAAATTGGCCATATTTGGAATTCTTGTTCGGGTTACAACAGGGTGAATGAAAGAATGGGTATTTGGGAGTGTTTTTATGAGGGACATTTGGAAAGAGATATAAATAATATTTCTTATTCACTTGCCAAAGGAACAAAAATTGCAATAAATCATTATTGGGATGAATTTAAACCTTGGAAAGTTCATTGTGAAATGTATGATGCATTTCGTGAAAAAATAATGTCTGAGGAAACTTTCATCGATAAATTTTTGAAGAGATTTTATAAAAATAGGTATTGAAGAATCTATCACCAGTTTGTCTGTTTGCGTATAATAGGCCAAATCATATAAAGGCAACACTCAATGCATTGATGGATGCTAATTTGTCGGAAAAAACTGAATTGTACATTTTTTGCGATGGACCAAAAGAAAATGCAACATCAGAGCAATTAAGTTTAATTGCTCAAGTGAGAGAGATTGTAAAAGAAAATCGAAATTTTAAGAACGCTATATTAAAATTTTCGGATATAAATAAAGGTCTGGGTAAATCCATTATCGAAGGAGTATCATTTGTATTAAAAGAACATGAAACTGTAATTGTTTTGGAGGATGATCATGTTGTGCATCAGGATTTCTTGGAATTTATGAATTACTATTTAAACAATTATAGAAATGAAAAACGAGTGATGCATATAGGGGGTTTTTCAAGAAATAGTTATCTTCAATTTCTATTGCCACGTGTTTTTTTTACCCGATATATGGATTGCTGGGGTTGGGCAACTTGGAGAGATCGCTGGGAAATGCTGAGTTTGGATTATAAATTGTTTAGTGATTATTTTTCAATTGAATTTAACAGAAATTTATACAATTTTAATAAATTAGATCATCATACGTATCTAGAAAAAAACAAAGATGAAATATCAACGTGGGCTGTTTTTTGGCATTCCACAATTGCAATTCATAATGGACTTTGTTTGATGCCAAGATTTTCATATGTAAATAACATTGGAAATGACGGCAGCGGTAGCAACGAAGTTGTGAAAACGAAGGTAATTTCCTCAAACTTTATTGGGAAATTCAGGCCAAAAAAAATTGATGTGAAGGAGAGCAAGTTAAGTGAATTATATATTCAAGATGCGTATGCAAAGCGTTCAAAGAAACGTTTTAATCGTGTTAAATTAATGATTCATAATATATTAAAATCAATTAGAAACTTATTTATTCAAAAAATATGAAAAATGTTATTGTCTTAGGTGGTGGAGGTTTCATTGGAGGTCACCTTGCAAAAAGACTTAAAAATGAAGGATGTCACGTAAGAATTGCTGACATAAAAAATCATGAATATTTTGAGCACAAAGATATTTGTCATGAATTTATTTTGTGCGATTTAACAGATCCCAAGGCGGTGGAATTGGTGATTTCTGAAAATGCAGCAGAAGTTTATCAATTAGCGGCAGATATGGGTGGAGCGGGTTATATATTTACTGGAAATAATGATGCCAACGTAATGCATAATTCTGTACTTATTAATTTAAATGTTGTAGATGAGTGCGTAAAAAAGAAAGTCAAAAAGGTATTTTATTCTTCATCTGCATGTATTTATCCTGAGCACAATCAATTGGATCCACATAATCCAAATTGTGAAGAAAGCTCTGCATATCCGGCTAATCCAGATTCCGAATACGGATGGGAAAAATTATTTAGTGAGCGTTTATATCTTGCGTTTAACAGAAATTTTAATTTAGACGTATGTATTGGTCGTTTTCACAACGTTTTTGGCCCGCAAGGGACTTGGAATGGAGGTAAGGAAAAAGCTCCCGCAGCAATGTGCAGAAAAGCTGCTGAGGCGGAGAACAATGGAGAAATTGAAGTTTGGGGAGATGGAATGCAGACAAGGAGTTTTTTGTATGTTGATGAATGTATTGAGGCTATTTTGAGGGTGATGAGGAGTGAATTTTCTGGACCTGTAAATATTGGTTCGGAGGAGATGGTAACAATAAATGAACTCGCTCAAATGGCCATTAAATTATCTGGTAAAGATATAAAAATTAATAATTTAGGTGGCAAAGAGTTCAAAGCAAAATATGGTTTTAATTGTCCAACTGGGGTTAGAGGAAGAAATTCAGACAATAAACTTTTTAGCAATAAGATAGGTTGGGTTGTATCTGAGCCATTAATTAAAGGGTTAGAAAAAACATTTCAGTGGGTTGATGAACAAGTAAAAAAGGCAAAGTGACAATCCAAATATTAACTATAAATTTAAACAACTTAGACGGTTTAAAAAGATCATGCGACAGTGTAATTGAATTTTGTTCGGCAACAAAAATTAATGTCAAGTGGTTAATAAAAGATGGTGTATCGAAGGATGGCAGTATCCAATATTTAGAATCGTTTAAATTAAAAAAATTACCTGAAAATCTTGATTTGACGACTCTGATTTTATCGGATTCTGGAATATTCAATGGCATGAATCAGGCAATTGACCATAGCGAGGATAATATGTTGAGTTTGTTTTTAAATTCTGGTGATATCATTTCTAGAGAATTTATTAAAGAATTTGATCCTGAAAAATTTAGGGATTTTGATATCGTATATGGTGATTATTTTACAGACGTTGAAGATAATAAGCATCGAATTAAATCAGATCCAAATTTAGATTTTGCTTTTGTATTCAGTAAAATGATCAATCATCAATCAATATTTATAAATTCTACATTACTAAAGAAATATCTTTTCAAAGAAGAATTTTGGGTAAATGCTGATTGGGTTCAACTTTTTGAGATTATTAAATTTAATAAGTTAAGGATAAATTATTTAGGTTTTTCAGTATCCGTATACGAGTTGGGTGGGAACAGTGGTAAGCATTACGAAGAAGGAATTGAACAAAGAAACCGGTATTTAAATTCTCAATATACCGTTAGCGAATTGACTCTATTGAAGCAATTTGCGCGAATAAGGCAAAGATCTTGGTATAATTTTGTAATAAAATCTTTGGATAGTCCTAAAAGAAGTAAAATACTTTATTATTTATCTCAATTGATGCGATGAGCAATAGTTTGGTAAGTATCATTATTCCTTATTACAATAAGAAAGACACGATAAACAGATCTGTTGACAGTGTTATCAATCAAACCCATGTGAATTGGGAATTGATTATTGTTGATGACAATGGTATTGAACCGCTTGAAATCGATCCCGAATGGGAAAATTATAACAT
>Ga0114975_10002621_pt1 | contig 12276 bp, 20 predicted proteins | sample S_130626_EF_Meta_FD_87031 | JGI IMG/M metagenome (GOLD analysis project Ga0114975, IMG submission 87031) | Freshwater microbial communities from Lake Simoncouche, Canada to study carbon cycling - S_130626_EF_MetaG | ecosystem: Environmental > Aquatic > Freshwater > Lake | place: Lake...
TGACTGACCTTCTAATCTGCTGGCAAGGTTAACAGAATCTCCGAGACATGTATAATCAAAACGCTGGCTAGATCCCATATTACCCACAACGACATTACCAGTATTAATACCAAGACCCATACCAAAAGCAGGTACACCTTCCAAAGCGATTTCTTTATTGAATCTATCCAAGTCACCTAACATCTCCAATGCTGTTTTAACTGCGTGTAGTGCATGATATTTATCGTCAAGTGGTGCGTTCCAAAAAGCCATTTGAGCATCACCAATATATTTATCTAGAGTACCTTCATTTTGTAATATTTTAGCAGTCATAGCTGTCATATAACGATTCATTATATGAGTAAGACCTTGAACGTCGGACCCATAATGCTCACTAATAGTAGTGAAACCTCTGACATCAGTAAACATAATTGAAAGTTCACGAGTCTCACCTCCAAGTCTTAGAAGCTCTGGGTTTTTTTGTAGTTTTTCAACAAGAGCTGGTGACAAATATGTTCCGAATTGTTTTTTAATTTGTTGCTTAAGTCTAAATTCTCTGGCAAAATTATTAAATATTAAATGTCCAAATATTATAGAACAGGCAATTATTATATAACTAACATCCCAGAGTTGTAGGTAGTTAGAAAATAGATAGTATGAACCATATGTTATACTACTAAGGAAGAATATATAAAATGGAACAGTTAACTTTACTGACAATTTTGGAACTATATAAACAAATAGCCCTAGTAACAGCATCAGCAATATGTATTCTATTATTTTTGCATATGATAACCGAGAAATAGAAGTCCCATCTATTAGAGTTTGAAGAGCTTGAGCTTGTATCTCATGTGCCCAGTGCTCTCCTATTGGTGTTGCTATAATACCTCCAACACCTTCAATAGTTAATCCGAGTATAACTATTTTATCTTTTACTCGTTCATCAATTTCTGTTGATTCAATAGTATCAAATCTATTGTTCCATGAAAGCCATATACGAGCACGTTCATCAGTACTTATAGCTGGAAATTGTGGTATACGTACTGCTTCAATACCAGCATCACCAGTTTTAATTTGATAAGACGGGTCTCCGGCAGCTACTCGAAGAGTTTCAAGTACAAGCGAGGGATACAAATCAGTGCCAATACGGGCAAGCATAGGCAACCTACGAACAACGCCATCTGGCTCGGGGATAGTAGCAAGAAGTCCGACACCTTCTGCATTTGAAGCAAAAGCTGGTAAAGGAGCGATAGCCCCACGCCAGCCAAAGAGCCAATTAGCAGGGTCAGAACCAATAGCAGAGAAGCCTCTACGAACAGCATCAGGTAATTTGTTTTGGGAGGTTGGAGTTTGAGCAATGATAACTCCTCCATCCTTAAGCGTAGTTTCGAAACTTGAGTCTCCGTTGGCTCTATCTTTTTCCGAAAAAAGAATTGGCATAACGATTGGACCAGCATTATTTTTCCTTAATATATCTATAGTTTTTGCAATATCGCGACGGTCAAAAGGCCATTGACCAAACTTTTCTACAGATTTCTCACCAAAATTAACAATTACTATTTCATCAGATTGTTTTTGTTCTAAAGAAGTAATTAAATAATCAAAGGTTTTTAGTTGAAGTATCTGTATAGGACTTGGATTGCTGACATACAATATCAACAGGAGAGAGGCGCTGATAACAACTGCCCAAGTGCTTGTAAGGTATAATCCGATCTTTTCCATCATTAGTATTGATTAATAATATAAGGGCTGTTAGGACAATTACTACCACAATCAACACTAAGGCTAAAGCTTTGAGGTGTGCTTCCATACTGAGAAATAATAGCTGTGATATTGTTACCGCTGAGATTGAGAGTAGCAGAATGAGAAGCACCAGACTGAGTAATACTAACACCTTGATTTATTCCTTGTAAATTTATAGTTGCATTATTTATTGTCTGCGAATTTGCAGTAGTTGTCAATAATAATAATGTTATTAAATATTTCATTAGTTTGACTGCCTTATAGTTATAGTTGTTGAACCTGCATAGTTAACTATTTGTTTTACTTCTGTACCTTCTTGAGTTAAACTCATAGTCATATTTTGAGTTATAGGAACGGTAACTTGTGTATAAGCATTATAAGTTTCCTTATGTAAAGTTACCATATCATTCTCAACATAATATTTAATACCAGAAGCTGCTGTATATTTAGGTAATAGTGTATTACCTTCTGCTAACTCATTTCCTAAATATTGAGATCCAGATACATCTAAAAAATTATAAAGATAATCTGTATCTAAAAAATTCTTACCTAGTTTATTATATTCTGTTAGGTAGTTACGTTCTAATTCTGTGTATTTAAGAAAATCTTGTGCTAAATAATCTTTATCAAGAAAATTAAAACCAGCATTAGTAGGTTGATTTTCTGTACCAACTGGTTTTGCTGGAGTTACAATAAGCATATTATTAATTTGATCTAAACTAAGATTCATTATACTAGATTTAGGAGTAGACATACTAGTTTGTACATTAACAGTCTCAAAAGCTCTAGTTAACCAAATAGTTCCTGCATCTGTAGTTACGGATATTGAACCTACTTTACAATCACGTTCAATATTTTTCCATCCTACAGGACAAGAAGGTAATAAAACAATAGTAGAACGCCCTATCTCATCTACTGTTCCAGAAAAATCTGTACCACGCACACCAATAGTTGCTGTAGGTGTTTCAACCATTACTTGTTGAGGATCATTTTTTGCAATTTGACCAGAGGCATACTTAATAGTTCCAAGAGCCATCTTGATACCTAATTTACCAGTTTTCTTCTCACCGTCATACACAAAAGTATCAATAACAAGCCTACTCTGTTCTGTTATTTGAACTTTTGTATCATCACGAAAAGTAATACCTGCTTTACTATTAGCAGTAGTAATTATGTCTTTCATTTCGACATCGCTTTGTAAAGCGCTAGGAAGCACTGTTTGTTCTCTTTTTATTTCTGTAGGACCTGTTTGCTCTGTTACTGTTCCAACACCAGCATTACTGATGGTTGGACTTAATAGTAAGAGCGTTACCAGAACCAGTAACTGATGATATAATTTTTGAGTCAACTGCGCCACCTTGTCGTATATCTACATTATTTGTAGCACCGACTATTGTTAATTCTACGTCATGACCTGCTGGTCCTGCTGCTCCGGCTTGTTTGATTTCAACAAGATTACCACCACCACTAGTTATATCTACTGAAGACTTAGCCCCACTAACTGCTGTAGAAGTATTTTGTATATTAACAGTATTATTATTGGAGTTTATAGATACGGTAGAAACAGTGAATCCTTCCGTAGTCTGACTAACAGTATTACCATCACCAATAATTGTATTAGTAATCTGAGACCCTGAACAAGCTCCTGTAACACCGCATAAAGTTGTTACATTATTGTTATCACCAGTCATACTGGAATTTATAGTGGCTCCATCGCCTTGTATATTTAATACTGATATATTAGTATTTCCAATTTGAGATATGCTAACAGTATTATTAGTGCCATTAACTATAGCTGCTACAGCCGGATTACCTATAGCATTACCAACACCGGTTTGGGTAAAATTAATATTACCACCACTACCTACTTGTTCAACAACTACGTTATTTTGTTGAGCAAAAGATAAAGAACTACTTAGCATAAGTAGTAATAGAGTTTTAAAATAAAGTCCTTTCATGCATTATTTCTTCCCCATGACCCAAAGTTTTTTCTTAGCACCTTCACGGATCATATCAGTTACAGCAGCTTCTATTGCTATTCTTACTGCATAAGTTGTTGGCTCATTAATAGTAGAACCAGACTCAAACTCTACTGATTTAGTACCCATATCTACAAATTTAAACACGTTAGCTCCAGAACTTGTGCTAAGTATGGTTTTAGAAGCTCCTGTAGAAAGTAATACTTCACCAGTATTAATAGATATCAAACGAATAACAATTGTTACTTCATCTTTTCTATACTCTTGATTAGCCCCTACGCCTAAAAACCTAGCACCGATTCCACCAGTACCTATGTTGCTATCATAACCAATTACACCACCATCAACCATTACCCCTGCTACTATTAAAGGTGTTAAAGGCTTAGCTTGGTCTTTTTCATAAAGTTCTCTTTGAGACCTAATTAATTGTCTTTCTTTAACTAAATTATCTAAAGAAGATCTTTCTACTACTTGAAACCATTTTCCTTTACCAGCATCTTGTAATGCTTTTATTAAAAATACCTCAGCTCCTTGAGTTACCGCAGAGCTTAAACTAGCAAAATTAGAAGCCGGTTTGCGTTGACCAGTTAAATCAGGAAATTTGTATACAGCTATGGGAATAATATTACCTTTTATAGCAGGTAAGTTAATTAAATCATTATATCTTTTTTTAGTAATAAGCTCAGGATTTTCTACTATATCATCAATACGTTCTGATACAGTATCAATAGTACAAGCAGAGAGTAATAAAGTTGAACATAATAGTAAAATTCTTACCATGCAAGGCTCCCATAAGGAACAACTACTTCAGTCACGCTACCACCTGCGTCAGTTATTCTTAAAGTAATGTTTGATCCATCAGAAGTCCACTGTAAATGATTTCCACCAAGGTCAAACTCACCTGTAGTAGCCCCACCAGATTTAAATAACTCAGCAGCTATATTCTGAGAAATAGTAGCATAAATTCTACTTTCAAGATTATTAAGAAATTTTGCTAAATTAGTATTTTTAGCTGCGGAAGCCTCAGCTACAGCTTGTGATTTTAGATCATCTACTATTTTCTGTCTTCTAGTAGCTTCTAAATTTTCTATAGTTAATACATGAGCAGAGTATCCCACCCCATTAAAAGTAGGACTTTTAAATTGAAATTGTAATTCTGTTGATAATACGCTACTGTTGGATAGTATCAGTAGGGGTATTAATAATAATACTTTCATTTTTATCTTCTCTTAATTGTAAAACTACATTTAGTTTTTGATTTAATCTAATTAAGTCATTATCTAACATTCGTATTCTATCAATTAAAGCAATTAATACCGAACTGGCTTCTGAAAGAACTGGTTTAATTTCTATTGTTGCCCATTGCCATACATAATAAATTAAGTAACCCATACCAGCCGCTGCTACAATAGGAAAACCGTATTTATTAATTAAATCAGCAACATTACTTACATCCATAACCACAATCCTTGAGACATAAGAAGAGCACCTAAACTAGCTACAGTAAAACTAGCCCAAAATAAAGGCATACTAACTGCAAGAATACTTGCTGATAGTAATACTATAGATAATTGATAAGCTGTAGAAGCATATCCGATCCAAGGATTTTTCTTTTTTGCAATATCTCTATCTGCTTCTAAAGCTTTAGCTGTTGCATAAAGTTCTTTTTTACCTTCTTGTGTAGTTGGATCACTCTCATATCTATCAATTCGTGATTTTAATTCTTCTGCTCTTTTTTTATCATCTATTCGATTAGCATCGTCTAAAGCATACTCAGCCATAGTTTGTTTTATACTTTTTGCTTGATAAAAAGACCAAACATCATTGGCTTTAATAGTATTATTTAAAATAGTGCTAGATAAGCTACCACCGTACCAAGCGTTAAAAGCTAATAAAGCTGCAAATATATTAATGACAAGGCCAGCTTTATCTTTTATTCTAGCTTCTTTCTCACTTCTACTTGCTGTTTGTGGACCTTTTGATTCTTTTGTAACCATCTTTATTGCTGAATCTACCATACTCATTTTATTTTAACCCTCTCTCTAATATTGTTATGCGTTTATCTAAATCAGCAGTTGTCTTATGGTATTCTTCTCTATTGGCTGCTCTTGCAAGAGCAGCTTCTTCTCTATTTTTTTCCATGTTAATGGTCATTGATTGTAAAGCACTTAACAAATATACAATACAAGTAAACATAATTGGGATAGCAGCAAATACTATTTTTTCAACTAGTGCGCTCTTTGAGCTTTCATCTGACATAACCTATTGTCCTTACCAAAATTTTAACTTTTTAAAAGTTCTAGTAATAATATTTCCTGTTTCAGCAGCAGCCTGTTGAGTAGTTTCAGTAGCAGTTTTTACATCTTCTTCTATTTTCTTAGTGTCAGCACTGACCGATAGATCAACTTCGGCTCCAACTAGTACCGCAACTTCCCCACTTACGCCTACAGTAGCAACACCATCTTTAAATGGGGCTTCTCCGCCTCCACCTACGCCAACCTGTTCTCCGACACTGACACCAGCTCCCGCAGTGGTACTAACACCACTTACACCAACTGTTCCACTACCGTCTACACCAGCAGCATTTCCAGCAAATAGTTCACCCTCTGCCTTAACACCTTCATCCCCAACTTTGGTACTAGCTTCTGCACTTACGCCAGTTTTAGCATAGGCAGTACCATCTACGCTAGCACTAACAGGTCCTGCATGTACTTCTGCAGTAGTATTTATGCTAACTTCTGCTATATTTTTCGCACCTACTTCTGCGTATACGTTGTTACCCTCTAATCCAGCAGAAGCAGCTGCACTCTGCTCAATAGAAGCTTTAGCTGTAACTGACTCACTAGCACCTAAAGTCTTGTTACCTGTAGAACCTTCAACACCCACACTCGCTTCTGCAGACTGTGAATAGGTAGCACTAGCGTTTTTCTTATCAGTAGTGGCACTGGTTTTTTGTTTTACTCCTGCTTTTTCTGTGTGAGTACCTTCTTTTCCAATAGTCCCTTTTTTTGTAGTTTTAGCTTTTGTTGTTTTAACAACCATTTAATCTCTCCTTGCGTCATTTTTACCGTCTGCTCTAGCAATACGGTCTACATCAGGCTTTAACCCTAAAGCGTTTGACATTAAAGTATCAATTCTTATAACATCATGATTCATAGTTTTTACTCTATTATCTAGTGCAGTAATAATACCACTTAATCCTTTGACCGAACCCATGACACCAGCTAATATAAATTTTAAAGTTAAAAATACAAAATAACCACCAGCAAGAGAAGACGCAATTGGAAAACCAACTTCAGCAACTAATTTAAAAAATTCCACTACTATTGGTCTCTCTTTTTATCTATTTAGTCTAATTATAATAGCATAGAACATAAAAAAATACCACCAGTAAAATCTTTAAAAATTTTACTGGTGGTTACTATATTATTGTTTCTCTGGCTTAACTTCTGGTTTCTTTATTGCTTTCTCATAGTAAAGTATTAGTTTATCCTGTTGATTTATATACCTTCTTAAATCAGCTATATTTAATGCCATTTTTTCATAATCTTTAACACTAATAGCATAAAAAACAGTATCACTATTTTCTTTTTCAAAGTTTTTTAGAAACTCATTTAAATTCTCTTTAGTAACTACATAAAATTTTACGTTAGATAAAGAGACTCCTTTTGGTCTAGCTTGTGTAGGTATTTCAGTTTGTATTATATCTGTCTGAACAATGATCTTTTCATCAGAAGCACAAGCAGTTAGTAAAAATAAACTACTTACTAGTAGTGTCTTTTTCAATATCTTCAAATAATTTCTTAGTAGCATCATTGATTCTCTTTTCTATACTAGATGGATTTTGTTTACTTAATTGAGTCAGGTTATGATTATTAACCTTTTTCTTTAAGTCATCAGTATACGACTCCGCTTGTTGTAAATCTTTTTGTAAATTCTTATTTAGTTCTGTAAATTTTTTAGTATCTTCTTGAAGCGTGTTAATAGTTTTTTGATTAGTTTCATTAGCAACTTCTAACTTAGCATTATTTTCAGCTAAAAGTTTAAGTCTACTCTGGGTATCTTTATAATACAACCCAAACATGCTAATTAAAACTGCTACACCTATTAATATATATTTTGTCATGGTTTTTTACCCTAAAAGTTTGGCTAGGGTTTTTGGCCCTGCTATTCCATCTGCTGTTAGCCCGTTTTCTTCTTGCCACGCTTTTAATGCTTTTTCTGTACCACTACCAAAAGATCCATCAGCTCCAACATTTAAAGCTTCTTGAAGAGCTAATACTGTAGGGCCTTTTGATCCTTTTTTAATTACTTGATTAATGTTAATATCTTCTGAATCTGTCTCTTCTTCTTCAGTATCATCAGAGTCATCTGCTTCATATTCGGTGCCAAATATTTCTAATATATGAGCATAGTGTTTTTTTCTATCTTCAAGCCCGATAGTACCGCCATTAACTAATTTAGTCATTTTAACTATATCATTAGAATCGGCAGCATTATTAATTTTTCTTGAGTTCCAGTACCAAGCTGCTGACATTATGGCACCTTCAATAGTTTCTAAATAAGTAACTACTTCATCTAAAGACATGCCCATATCATGAGCAAACTTAGTATAATTATCCTTACCAGTTAATTGAATAACTCCTCGACCACAGTATTTCCAGCCGTCGCCTGACTCTTCATCACCATTACCCATTCTATTAGCATATACACGATTAGCAATTTTTTCAGGCTGACGAGCATAATCATCTGGGTCTACATCTTTAAAATACTTTGGAAATATTCTCTTTAATCCATCAGCACTATAATTTAAATTTTCTCTTAGAACTTTAAAGTTATTTGATTCGTGAGAACACTGAGCTAAGAATCCTGCAACTCTAGCTTCTGTATTAATATCATATCTAGGTAGGGCTTTACATAACGCAGCATAGTAATCATCTACTTGTTTATTACCTATTAAGATATCCTCAAGTTTATTCTCAGAAAAATCAAAATTAAACATAAAAAAACTCCTTTATGTATTAATATATCATTAATACATAAAAGAGTCAATTTTTTTTTATTTCAATCTAGTTACTTACCCATCTCGTGATAAGTACTTTTTTTCAATATTTTTAATAACTTCCCACTGAAGATTATTAAGTTGAAAATAATATTTCTGATGGTTTAAACAACCAGCTATAAAATCATAGTCAGGCTTAGATAAAGTAACATTGAGATACTTTTCTAAGTAATTATATGGTAATCGTTTTTTCTTTTTAACGGTCATTGAGTTTATAATAAGTACTTATCCTATTTTTAAGTTCTGGTATAAATACAGGAGCTTTTTGCTCAAAAATTAAAGGCTCTTCTTCGCCATCTACAGCTACAATAATTACTATTTTTTGTATATTTGTACCAAATAATTCATTATGAGCATAGGCATACCCAGAAGCTTGAAGAAAATAATCTTTAATATCTTTACCTTTTTTAATTTTTTTTGAAGTTTTAAAGTCAATAATAGCAGGAATCTTATTCCATGTACCTATCATATCTACTCTACCAGCAAACTTAAGAGTAGGACTCCATACAGGTATTTCTTGATTGTAAACTTCTGTTACATTTCTAGAAGTACCGTTTATTAATGCCTTAGCAGGTAGCCTAATATTAGAAGGTTCTCCTGCAAGATCACTAAGTATATCCTCTCCGTTCCAATACTTTTCTAAATATTCATGAACAGCCGTGCCTCTATCAGTAGCTTCTTTTGATATTCTGGCAGCTTCTTCTTCCCCAACATTATCTTTCCATTTCTGAAGCCAAATAAGGCTAGAAGAAGTTTTACCTAAAAGTGTAGTTATACTTGGATACGACCCGTCTGGGGTAATATAAGTTCTTCCTGTTGGAAGAGTTTCTGCGTATACTGTTTTACATATATCATAATTTATCATTTATAATGTAATAAGGGGGCTTATTAGGCCCCCCTAGCTTTCTATTATTTAATAGGAATTAGTCTTGGTTTCTTCCCTTCTGGAAGAACACGCTCAAGTTCTACAGTTAACATACCGTTATTATACTCAGAACCGTTTACAACTATATTATCAGCAAGGGTAAACTTTCTAGTAAATTTCTTAAAAGAAATCCCACGATGTAGAACATTAGTAGAATTTTCGTTACCTTCATATGTAGAACGAACGGTAAGAACACCCTCAGCAACTTCTACTTCTAAGTCCTTTTTTGATAGTCCAGCAACAGCTAAATCAATATAAAACTTGTCATCTTCCTTACGAATATTGTAAGGTGGAAAACCTGTAGACTGAACTTGATGTTCACCATAGTTTTTTAATTGATCGAAAAGCCTGTCGAAACCGACAGCATAAGGTGTTACTCTATTTATATCAAATAGCCCTGGAAGTGTAATTTGATGTGACATTTATTGTCTCCTTTAATAAGCAAGATATTATGAACTCCCTATAGGCAAGTTCATAATATATGTTACATAATTTTTAACTCTAGGGCAAGAAAAATTTATTTATTTTTGGATAGCTGGAGACCAATGAGTGGTTCTACCATCATCTAAACGAACTTTTTCTACTGGATTACCGTATGGGTCAGTTTTTTGAGAATAAACCATTACTCCAATACGAGCTTTCATCATATCATCTGGTTTAGATGGGAAAGCCACGTAGGACCCCTGATTGTTGTATAAATCAGAGTAGTTTCTAATAGTTGCGCCCCCTGACTCAAGTGAGTTCTTAAGCACAGTTTTAATAGCTTTATAAAGCCTAACAAGTTCTTCTTGTGTGCAACTACCCACTTTTCTATGAGGTGCAATTGCAGACAAAAACAAAGCTTCGGCTTTGTAAATATTTCCCACACCTGATACATACTTTTGCTCCATTAGAAATTTAACTAGAGAATGATTCTTGCCTTTTTCACAAATCTTCAACCAAGTAAGTTCATCACAAGGCTCATTTAGCATATCTGGACCAATCTCAGATAATTTCTTATTAAGATAACTCATAGCTTTTGGACCTGAGTAAAACTTCAAAGTCCCAAAATTACGCATATCAGAATAATATACTGAAGTATTATCGCTAAAATCCCAACGAACTCTAGAATACTTATTATCTTGTGTTTTATAAGTACCAGTCATTCCTAGTGTACTAAAGATAACACCAGAAGTAGTTACCCAATAAATAAACTTACCTTTATTGTTAACACCTAAAATTGTTTGCGGCTCTTCGTTAACAGTATGATCTAGATACTCAGAAAAACCATCAGGTTCTTTTTTAAGATATCTACCTGATACTATCTCAATATTTTCGATTGTCTTGTTTAGGATTACCGAATTTAATTGACGTGCTACAATTGTACACTCTGGACCTTCTGGCATCTTGTCTTTCTTCTTTTAATTTGCGTAAAACATAGTCATCCCAAGATTCATATGATTGTCTATCATACGTCTGAGACATTTTTTCGTTTGGCGCTTTCAACTAGATTAAGAATAGTAAAGATTTCCTCTTGCTTTTCTTCTAGCTCTTCACGTTTACGCTTATAAAGAGCTGTTGCAGCTGCACGAATAGCACTAGGTTTAAAACCAAAATTATCTTTGATTTCTTTTACAATTTCATTATTCATCTCTCTATAGGATTCCATCTGAAGTAGGTTATCAGTCATCCTAGTAAAAAGATCCATAAGCTCTTCTTTATCAATCATTGCTGGATTGATAGGTAACGATTCTTGTTTTTCTTTTGGCATCTAATTCCTCATTTGTAATAAGTTTAAAATTATTTCTTTTATATTCTGGATGTTCTTTTAGAACACCATACTTAGATAGATTATCACATATATTGGATAGGTTGTCAACATTACTTTCATCGTCAAAAGACTTATTACTATCTTCTGCAATTATTTTAACTGCTAACCAAATATTAAAATACCCAATTTTAGTCATACCTTTACCTAGACCTTCACTTCTAGGAGAGGTTAGACACCATCGTTCAGAAGCTGAGATAGTCTGAGCCTCATCAGTCTCTTCTATAATATCTATAGGAGCTTTAGAAAGTATTTCATAAATAGCTTTTTCTAATTTATTCATGTATATCTCCAAACAAAAATGAGGGCGCAAAGCCCCCACTTCTATAATTAACAGTGTACCCAATCTTGCGCTACAGGCGCTGTCAAAACTTCGTTTTGCCAAGCTAGTTCTTTATGAATTTCAGCAATCTTCTCTGAATCAATACGTTCAGAAGAAAGAGTATTTTTCACAAAGCTATAAAACTGAAAGTAAGGATTTTCACTCACGTCGTCACAGCCCTGTGGAACTCCGTTCCCAAGATGTTTATGAGAAGGATGAGAGAATAACCAAGTTCCAGAATAATCTCGATTAATCATAGAATCAATTAATCGAATCTTTTTTGAAGCTGTATCCTTCGAAAGAATAACCTTTGAAGTTTCTCGAACCAGATTAATGTAAGGGTTTTTGTTTTTCCAACGAATCATTTATTTATCACCATAGCTAGAATATCACACATTTTTATATTGTGCAACTGTAAATTTCTTTTAATTACTGCATGTGGGTTTGTAGTGTGCTCAA
>Ga0114975_10002623_pt1 | contig 12273 bp, 12 predicted proteins | sample S_130626_EF_Meta_FD_87031 | JGI IMG/M metagenome (GOLD analysis project Ga0114975, IMG submission 87031) | Freshwater microbial communities from Lake Simoncouche, Canada to study carbon cycling - S_130626_EF_MetaG | ecosystem: Environmental > Aquatic > Freshwater > Lake | place: Lake...
TGCAACAGGATTCACTGGTTTCACAGGACCAACAGGATTCACAGGTTTTACTGGTGCAACAGGTTTCACCGGTTTCACAGGTCCAACTGGTCGTACAGGTCCAACAGGTCCAACTGGTTTCACCGGTTTTACTGGTCCAACAGGTCCTCAAGGTTTCACAGGTTTTACTGGACCAACGGGTCGTACAGGTTTTACGGGTCCAACAGGCCCTCAAGGTTTTGGGTCAACCGGTTTCACAGGTTACACTGGTCCAACAGGCCCTCAAGGCGCTGCAGGTTTTTCAGCTACTGGTTACACTGGTCCAAGTGGTCCTAACGTGTTTACATTTAATGGATTAACCGGCCCAGGGGCAGGTTCAACAAACTATTTATTTTCTACTTATAACATTGTTCCATATGCAAATAATACATACAATTTAGGTTTTAGTGGAGATGTTGCCAAAGGAAACAGTTTAATTTGGAATGATTTATATGTAGGAGATGTTTATGCAGTAAACTCAGTAAATTCTCCAATCTATAATGTTACATCCGATTATCGTATTAAAGAAAATATAAAGGCATTAGATAATAAATTTAAAGTTGATTACTTGAAACCAATCACTTATGTAAATAAACAAACCAAGAGACAAGATATTGGTTTATTAGCTCATGAATTACAATATTATTATCCTGAATTAGTAACTGGTGTAAAAGACGGTGACGATATCCAAACAATCAATTATATTGGATTGATACCAATTTTAATCAATGAAATACAAAATTTGAAAATTGAAGTCAATAGTTTAAAAATTAATAATGAAAAATTAGAACATAAAATTTATACCTTAGAAGAAAAAATGACAATATAATATTTTTATTATGCAATTTATATTTTTTAGGAAAAAGAAACATTGAATTTATATAAAGTTTATTTGTGACCGAACCATTTATTTTACACCGTTACCAGTGACGAATTTAAATGCCGCTCCACAGGAGCGACCCAATTTAAATCTTCATGGGTATAATTGAAATTGTATTATTTATTTTTTTTATTTATAATTATTAAATTATAAATAAACTCTAACCAATGCAAACTAAACATTATACATCTAAAAAAAATTTGAATAAACATATTATTAAAATTACCAATAAAGAAAATAAAATATTAATTGATTTAGCAGTTCAAATAACTACAGAACCGTCTGTAGACCCAGAATTATTTTGTATACAAACAAAAAATTGTTCAAATAAAATTCCGCAAAGAATTAAAAAATTTTTGGAAACGTTCGCAAAAAATGGAACAGAAGCAGGATTTATATTAATTAAAAATATTTCTTTTGATTCTATTGAATTATCTTTACATTTTCCAATATCTACATTGTTACCAAGTACACCTGATAATAATAACAATAAAATAGGCGAATCTACTTTATTAGCACGTATACAAAGCATATTAATTAATAGTATTGGTGAAATGATATCATATGAAGCAGAAGGATATGGAAGATTATTTCAAGATGTTGTACCAATAAAAAAAATGGAAAATGAACAAACGAGTGTTGGTAGTAATACAGAATTAGAAATTCATACTGAACAAGCTTTTTCTAAATTACGTCCAGATATTTTAAGTTTAGCTTGTATTCGCGGTGATCCACTAGCACAAACATATATATTACCTGTAAATTATATTTTGGAACACATGGATAATGAAGAGAGAGAAATGCTTCGCTTACCATTATGGAAAACAGGAGTAGATTTGTCATTTAGGTTGAATTCAAATGATTTCATTGAGGGTGATATACGTGGACCTTTTCCAATAATCTCTGGAGATGAAAATGATCCAAAACTGGTTTTTGATCAAGATTTAATGTTTGGGACCACAGAAAAAGCACAACATTTAATGAAAAAAATCATCAATATTTATTATAAGTATCGCATTCAACATAATTTACAAAGTATGGAAATTATATTAATAGATAACACGCGCGCTGTACATGGCAGGTCCCAATTTTATCCAAAGTATGATGGAACAGATCGTTTTTTAATTCGTTGTTTTGCTGTATATGATTATGATTATAGCAATTATGCACGTAATAATGGCTCTCGTATGGTTTCCGCTATTTATAGTTAATTTATCTAATTTATCTACCAGTATATCTTACCATATGCAAATTGTCGCCCAAAAAGTTTGGTTTTTGACCATATAATCCTGGATACAATGGTGTTTTCCAGAACCCTACCCAACCACGTGGTTTAACGCTAAGTGGTTCTAGTATATGTTTACCTCCTTCTGAAATAGTTACTAAAATATAATTACCTAATATAGTATCGGACTCCATAACTTGTTTTTCAGACATTCTACAAAACCAATTATAATGATGTCTCTGTAATAATTCATATGCAGGAATGTAAATACCATAAGTTTGTGTATAAATATTCAAATAATTATTTGATAAAAGATCATCAACTAATACGGTTTTATTATCCATAGTTTTTGTTCCAATTTCTTTACCATCAATTATATTAATCTCTCCGTTTTTAATACGAGCTTCACACCATCTATTAAAATCACCCAAAAATTGAGATTCAATTGTATAATCTCTAGAAATAATTCGTTGCATAAATTCAATCAAATTTCCAATAATTGGCAATTCTTTTGTTGCTCCAGAAAATATTAAATTAGGATAAAAATTATATTCTGTAGATGTAATATTACGATTAACTGTTTCACAGAGGAACATTTTGTTTCCTGATGTACCCTTTTCATATAAAGGTAATAAATCTTTAATACATAAAAAAGAAATTGGACACAACATTCCACCATACATGTATATTAATTTCATAATTCCTAGCATTCGCATGTTATCTGAAATTGGAGATGAAATTCTGTTCATATCAATAGTCCAACCGGGTATTAACTTGTAAAAAGTATTATCATCAATCAAACAAATTGTAAAAGATGTGTCGCATTGTTGAATAATAGACTTTACAGTTAAATATAGATAGGGTTGATTTAAATCAAAAGAGCTTCTAGAACCGAAATTTAACCAATTTCTTGAATTATACTCATATGGAACATGAATCCATAATATTGGTTTTTTACTCTTGGCTAAAGTTGTATCGTCTAATAAATATTTACGAATAGTTTCCATATTGTTTTCATTTTCTTGAGACATTCTTTTATTTTCGTAACGATAGTAAAGTACTCCAACAACTATTAGTATTACAAAAAGTATAATATAATTTACAAATGGTTTCATAATAATATAATACTATATAATTATATTATATAAATAAATTATAATATAATTTCATAATTCCAATACTAAAGCCATTTTTATTTTTTACCTTGTATTTTTGGGTACTTAATTCGCACATCATTTAAATGGTTACCACAACGTTTGAAAAATGCATCAAGGCCACTAGGTTCCGATCCAGTAATAATATCATCTGGAATAAAAGTTTCATTACCTTTTTTATAACAAAGCATTACAGGAATACCATTAACCATTTTCTTACTTTTCAACATAGAATAAAAATCAAAACTGTGATCTACATCAATATCACCACAAACAACATCTAAAGGTGATGTTGCAAAAAAAGCATGAACTACATGTTTAATTTGTTTGCATGGTCCACACCATTCGGCGCCTAATTTCAGTACAATTAAACCAGGATTATTATTTAATAAGTGAAAAAAAGCATCCCTACTAGGAATTTCACTAATTATTTGTTTACTAGTCATATTATACTATATATTTTATTAAAGTTTATCTATTTTTACACATTGTTTGATATTTTATCAATAATAATATTTTTCGCTATTTTCTTGATAATCTTTGTGTCTTTATTATAATCATCATCACCTTTACCTCCTATTGCCTCATAAACAATTTTATTATATTGACTATTTTTTTGAATTATATTCTTCACAATCAGGACATTTCTCTCTAAAATCTTTTGGCATACAAATATTTTTATGGACATTCATATGTATCGCTTTGCGTAATTTTTGGTTAAATACATCTTCTTTTTCCCAAACAACTTAAAGAGAAAGGGTATGTAATCCTTCGCATAATATGTTTAAAATAAATAGCTTAAACACAACACACCATTATAGATAACAACGTAATGGTAAAAGTTTGCAGTTTAACATCATATCCAAAAGAAAGTGAGGAAAAATATAAATGTTATTTTGAAAAATATGAATATCCTTTGCATATTTTTCAAAAGTATTCTATAGAAGCTATTGTAGAAGGTAACCATATTTTGGCTACAGCTCCAACGGGAAGTGGTAAAACGCTTCCAGGCGAGTTTTCAATTGATTATTTTCATTCTAAGGGTAAGAAAGTTATCTATACAACACCTATAAAAGCATTAAGTAACCAAAAGTTTTATGATTTTACTAATAAATACAAAAACATCAGTATTGGTTTGATAACAGGTGATATAAAAACAAACCCAGATGCTGATGTTCTTATAATGACAACTGAGATTTTATTAAATAAGTTATTTCAAATTAAAAGTAATAATGAGAGTAAACTACCTGATTCAAGTATTTCTTTTGAGATGGATATTGAGAATGAACTAGGTTGTGTAGTTTTTGATGAAATTCATATGATAAATGATCCTGCTAGAGGACATGTATGGGAGCAATGTATCATGTTGCTGCCAAAACATATTCAAATGATTGGTTTATCTGCGACTCTAGACAACCCTGAACGGTTTGCACTTTGGCTTGAAAATAAAGGTATTCATACAGACAATCCTGAAAAAGTAGTTTATTTGGCATCAAAAAAAGACAGAGCAGTCCCGTTGACTCATTATGGATTTATAACTACAACAACTGGTATTTTTAAGGCGATCAAAGATAAAGCGGTTCAAGAAGAAATTAAATCAATGATCAATAAACCATTTGTTTTACAGAATTCCAAAGGGGAATTTGATGAGTTGCAATACATGAAAATGAATAAAATGATGAAATTATTTGAAAATAACAATGTCAGGGTGAAGCGACAACATATATTGAATCAAGTAACAAAACATTTAGTTGATAATGAAATGTTACCAGCATTGTGTTACGTGTTTTCAAGAAAACAATTAGAAGTTTGTGCAAATGAAGTTACTACAAATTTATTGGAATTTGATAATAAAACACCGTATATTATTGACCGTGAATGCGAACAAATTATACGTAAATTACCAAACTTTCAAGAATATTTACATCTTCCGGAATATGTCAACATGGTTGCGCTCTTGCGTAAGGGTATAGCAATTCATCATAGTGGAGTTACACCTGTTTTACGAGAAATGGTTGAATTATTATTTGCAAAAGGATTCATCAAATTATTGTTTTGCACAGAAACAATGAGTGTTGGTATTAATATGCCTGTAAAAACATCAATTTTTACAGATGTTTGTAAGTTTGATGGAGAAAATAACAGAATGTTATATTCTCATGAATACACACAGGCTGCCGGTAGAGCAGGTAGATTAGGGTTAGATGTAGTTGGACATGTGATCCATTTAAATAATTTGTTCAGGAATGTAGATACAATGACAAGTTATAAAACTATGATGAGTGGAAAACCACCAACATTGAAATCAAAATTCAAAATTTCATACAATCTCCTTTTAAATTTAATAGATATCGGCGATAATAACTTTATTAATTTTGCGAGAAAAAGTATGGTAAAGGAAGATTTGGATAACGAATTGAAAGAAATATACTATGCCATTTCAAAAGAACATACCGACCTAGACACATTAGAACAATCTTTTAAAACGATTAGAACACCAGTGACAGTAGTAGATGAATATTTCAAATTAATAGAATTACAAAAAACATCGGTTAATAAAAAGCGAAAGGAAATTGAAAGACAAATTGAACATATTAGAGACCAGTATGTTAACCTGGAATTTGATAAAGTAAAGGTGGAAAAATATAATCAAAAATTAAAAAGAATTGATGACTTACAAGAACAATACAATTTTGTTGAAAAATACATAGACAATAATGTACAAACAATCATTAATTTGCTGCAAGATGATGGTTTTGTTCAAACAGAAACTGAAAAAAAAGAACCAGATGAACCGACAATCAAACTTACTGTGCGAGGTATGATTGCAACTCATTTAAAAGAAACTCATTGTCTCGTTTTTGCACAACTTTTTGAAGAAAATGTTTTTGATAAATTGAATTCAATACAAATAGTCATGTTATTAAGTTGTCTTACCAATATTGTTGTAAAAGATGAATATAAAAATTATATTCCAAAAACAGATGATATTAATGTTAAAGAAGTTATTTTTAAAGTAAAAAATATGTACAATGATTATATTACAAAAGAAAACAATTTGAATATAAATTCAGGCATTGAATATATTTTTCATTATGATTTAATTAATTATGTAGATAAATGGTGCTACTGTGAAAATGATCAAGAATGTAAATTGGTTTTACAAAAATTGGCAGATGAAAAAGAAATATTTTTGGGCGAATTTGTAAAAGCGCTATTAAAAATCAACAATATTTGCAGTGAGCTAGAAAAAATAGCAGAATTATTTGGTAATATGTCATTATTGAGTAAATTAAAAGAAATTCCTTTAATGACATTGAAATATGTTGTTACAAATCAATCTTTGTACGTATAATTGTTTTTATTGCAACGATTTAAAAAATTACAAATATATTATAATATGAATGATACAAATATAATAGGTAATAAATATAAATTACTACAAAAAATAGGAAATGGTTCTTTTGGATCCATTTTTGAAGGGATTAATATTAGAACAAATGAAAAGGTAGCAATTAAAATAGAACCTATCATAGATGAATTAAAATTACTAAAACACGAATCTACTATTTACAAATTACTTGTAAATGTGGAGGGGGTGCCAAAAATTAAATGGTATGGTAAAGACAATTTGTATTACTATATGGTGATTGATTTATTTGGAAAATCTTTACAAGAATTATTATATAATTCCAAAAACTTGTCATTGAAAATTGTATTACAAATTGGAATAAATATTTTGAATATTTTAATGAAAATACATGATATTGGGTTTATTCATAGAGATATTAAACCAGAAAATTTTCTTTTAAGTTTACATAAACCAACAAAGGTTTTTTTGATTGATTTTGGATTGAGTAAACCTTATGTAATAAATGATAAACACATTGATTTTAAATATAAAAATAAATTTATGGGAACTCTTAATTTTGCAAGTATTAATACACATAATTTTTGTGAACAAAGTAGACGAGATGATTTAGAATCGCTAGCATATATGCTAATTTATTTTTATTTTGGTGAATTAGAATGGATTAACAAAAATAAAAATGAAAACGAAATTGAAATTGATTTTGATAATTTTGAAACAGAAAACAATTTTATTAAAAGTAAAAAAGAAATAATTAATAGAAAAAAAGATATACCAAACGTGTTATTGGTTTTTTATGAAAAAATTAGAACTCTTGAATTTGAGGAGAGACCTTACTATGAAAATTATATAGATAGTTTTAGAGAAGAACTTGTAAAATTTGGTTAATATGATAAAAAATGAATAAGAAAATTGAATAAGTACAAAAATGAAATTAAAAAATCTTTTGAATATTATAAATGACTTTTGAAAAATCAAAAGATTATATTGAAAGTATTTTTAATTTTTTGGAAGTATTATATAAAAAAGCCGTTAACCTAAAAGACGCAAAATTAATACAAATTTGTAAAATGATTTTTAATTATTTAATTACTTGTTGTAGTGAATGTAAAATCTTGATAAAGGATTTAAAGAAAAATGAGCAATTTAGTATGAAACCTGTTTATGATTACATAGAGGAAAATAATATTCAAATATTAGATTTGATCAACATATCACTTGAAGATATAAATATATCTAATCCTCAGGATATTGAACGGTTTGTACTGTCTCATATTTATTACATTTATGATAACAATTAGAGTATCATATATATATATAGGATAGGTTAGATTAAAATATAAATAATGATAAAATAATATAAAGGTAAGTTATTATAATTAATTATAATTATGTCATCTACTAGCGATGTTACAACTTCACCAGAAACAAAAACTGATTCTCGTTTGATTGGTCGTGTTAAATGGTTCAATAATAAGGCAGGCTATGGTTTTATTACAATTACTGATGGTGAAAAGTCAGGAACTGATATTTTTGTTCATCATAGTTCTATTAATGTCTCAAATCAACAATACAAATATTTGGTTCAAGGTGAATATATTGAATTCGGTTTAATTAATGTAGAAAATAGTACTCATGAATGTCAAGCATCAAATGTTGGCGGAATTAAAGGTGGTAAATTAATGTGTGAAACAAGACATGAATTAAAGGTTGCAAGAAATAGTTATAGAACAACGACTGGTTCAGGTGATGATAACGAATGTTTTGAACCAATCAAATTACCTAGACAACAAAAGGTACAACCCGAAATGACTACTTTACCTGAGTCAATACAATCTCAAACTTTAGATAGTAAATCATGGACAATGGTTTCAAAAAGGGTATCTGGGGTTCCTAATAGACAATCAACAACTACAACCAATTCAGGTAGAGGTAGAGGTAGACCTCCACGTTCAAAGTTATAAATATCATAAATAAAATAATCTTTAGTGTAATTTAATATATATAATATATATATTAAATGAAAAATTTAATAACGCCAGCATTTTATCAACAAGCACCGACAGCAGAATCATCAATGCAAAAAGGTGGTCATGGATATAATCATAAAAGAGGTTGTAAGTGTCGTTTATGTAAGAAAAAAGGTGGCGCAGATCCCGAAAATGGTATTGACTACGATGCATCATTAGATTTAACTGAACAAGGATTTGGAGACAGAAGATCATTTGATGAAGAGGTAGATTATTTAGAATCAGGTAAAGATAAAGATAAAAATAAAGATAAAAATAAAGATAAAAATGAATCTAGTGATGACTATAAAATAGATATACTAGAAGAAGATGACGCTACATTTGCAGACGATGATGATTATGAAAAATTAAACGAGAAAGGAAATGATACAAAAGTAGGTGGATCACGAAGACGTAAGTATACAAAAAAATCAAAGAAGAGTATTAAGGGTAGAAAAACACGTCGCTATACTCGTAAAGTAAAAAAACACGGACGTAGAACAAGACGTCATAGAAAATAAATAATATTTATTTTTTAGACATTTTATTTATGAAATGAAATTTATTTTTCAACAATCTTTCTTTGTTGTCTTTAAAATCATCGTCATCAATAATTTCATTTAATAGCATGTAGCCTTCTTCTAACCTATTTGTCCAATAACACGCAACAGATAATTCATCGTTTACATATTTTCCATAATTAAATTTATTTACAAAAAGTGTATATTTTTTTGATACTTCATATAAGTTTTTATTGCTAGCTAGCTTTAAATAATAATACCCCATTTCACAAAACGATTTATCATTATAGTATTTACCTATAAGATAATAAGGTTCAGCTCTGTCAGGAAAAATGTCAATAGTTTTATGAATTTGTGTTTTAATTTTTTCTTCATCAAAGCCCAATCCCATCATACATAATGCTATCCTTAAATTAGATTCAAAAAATTCCTCATCCCATGTGTTCTTAAGTTTAGTAAATAATGTATACCATTGTATTGCTTCTTTGTAATATTTTGAATCCATATAACTTTGTGCTGTATAAAAAACAGAACGATACATTAAATCATCAGGGTCGTCAAATAAAGTTTCAAAAAACTGCTCCTTTAGTTTTAATGCATCATTTATATATTTGTTTGGATCAAACTTTCTTGAACCTCTTTCATTGTTATCAACCCATAGATCATCTGTTATAAATATACTTGATCTAGATAAACTATATTTATCAACACATTTAATTAAATTGTGTGCAACTCCTATATATTTCCATTTTATTTGGTTATTGTATAAACTACTAGTTTTAAATTTAATACTTCCTCTAATATAATTAAAATCATAAATATCGTCTTTTGATTGAATCAACAATTCTTTATTGAAATTACCAACTAAAAAATCGTCGGCATCTAAATGTAGAACAAAATCAGTTTTATTATAAGCTCTTTCAAACATTAATGATTTATTTATAGCAAAACCTTTCCATTCATCTATAAAAAGTTCTCCAGGTATATTTTTTTCTCTAAAAAAATTTTTCACTATATCACAAGTATTATCTGTTGAACCTGTGTCACATACAATCCAATAATCAATATATTTGTATACTGATTCTAAAGTTTTTTCAATACAATGCTCCTCATTTTTACACATTGTGATAAAACATATTGTAGGTATTTTTTCTAAATTATTTTTGTTCATTTTATATAATGTATAATAGAGTAAAATAAAAATTGGTATTTACGCATTAAGAAAATAAATAATATTATAAAATTCTATAATACTACATACTTAAATATATTACATTTGTCATTTTCAAATACTTTTTCTTCACAAATTTTGTCTTCTAAATTATAATCAAAAAATAAATCACAAGTATAATCTTGTTTCATTTGTGTAACCCATAATGTTTTGCATAATGGAATATATTTTTTATATATTTCATTTCCACCTATAAAAAAAATTTTAAAAAACTTATCCAATACTGGATATGTATCATTATATTTATTAGGAAATAATAAAATATTTTCGTATATATTTTCATCATCTGTAAACAATACATTTCTATATTGATCTACTATTTCTTTATATTTGCTAGGCTCTCTCGTTAATACAATGGTTAGTCTATTTTTTAATGGCCTCTTTTTTTCAGGGATAGAAAAATAAGTTGTTCTACCCATAATAATAATATTACATTTTGTTTTATTATAAAAATGTTGTAGGTCTTCTTTAACATTCCAAGGTAATATCCCATTTTTAGAAATTCCTTTTTTAATATCAAACGCAACGATTGCTTCCATAAATTAATATAAAATACATTATAATTTTTAAATATTTATAAATTTATAAATTATAAACATAACAATGAATGATAATAGATTAGAATATATTAAAGAATTTAATGATTCAATTTTCAACAATGATGTTATTAAAAATAAAAATGTTTTGGTATTTATTTATACTCCTCCAAAGGTTGGTTCAACTACATTAGTAACATCGTTTCGTATGTCATGTGCAAGAAAAGTAAATGTATTACATATTCATGATGAAAACATGTTATCTATTATTACAGGTATAAAAAATAATAACAATATAACCGTTAATGAATTGATAAATTATAATGCTTCAATTGGTAAAAGTGTGTATATAATTGATGTTTATAGAAGTCCTATAGAGAGAAAAATATCCGAATATTTTGAGTTACTTACTTCATATCATTTCAATACAACTGATAATAATATTGTTAATTATAAAATAGAACTTTTGATAAAACGTTTTAATTCTTTGTTTTACTATTTAGGAATGGGTGATTATTTTTTTGATAAATATGATATAAACATTCCTGAATCTTTTGACTTTAATAAAAAATATTTATTGGTAGAAAAAAATAATGTTAAATATATTAAATTACGTTTATGTGACTCCAATGACTGGGGATCAATATTAAGTAATATTTTAAATTTGGAGATAGTAATTGTTAAAGATTATCAAACAGAAAATAAATTGATTGGTGAAGTTTATAGAAAATTCAATGAAGAATATAAAATTCCTTTTAATTTACTGGAAACTATTGTACAATGTAAATATTTTAATTATTATAATTCAGAAAATGAAAAACAAATTTATTTAAGTAAATGGGAATTAAAAAAAAGTATGACATTTGTTGAACCGTTTTCTTTGGAAAAGTATAATTTTTATAAAGAAATAACTAACGAGAATCAATATTATAATGTTATTCAAAGAAATCATTATCTTGATCATGGATGTATTTGTAATACATGTTGTTATAAAAGAAGAAAAATTGTTTCAAGTATTAAAAATGGAGAAAAAGTAGATGATATTAAAATAATCCATGAAGAAGCAGTCCAAGAAAAAAAAAATATAAAAATGCAAAGAATAAAGGTTACTTATAATAAAATACTTGATAACTTAAAAAAAATTTCAAAAACCCAAAATCGTTCAAAAATACATAATACATTTGAAATGAATATAAAATAAAGGATGGGTAAATAAAGGAGGGGTCATAGGGGAACCAAGGTTCCCATAAAAAAAAAAAGAGAAAAAAAAAAAAGGTAAAAAAAAAAAAAAAAAAAAAAAAAAAAAAAAAAAAAAAAAAAAAAAAAAAA
>Ga0114975_10002624_pt1 | contig 12272 bp, 10 predicted proteins | sample S_130626_EF_Meta_FD_87031 | JGI IMG/M metagenome (GOLD analysis project Ga0114975, IMG submission 87031) | Freshwater microbial communities from Lake Simoncouche, Canada to study carbon cycling - S_130626_EF_MetaG | ecosystem: Environmental > Aquatic > Freshwater > Lake | place: Lake...
AATGATTCTGGCCCCTGTTTTTTATATTGTTGTCCAATTTCTTACTTCAGTACTTCCTCAAAATGCAATCGTTGCCAATACTGCAGAGCCTGTCAACCAGCTCAATAAGAAGTATATTTATTTGAGTTTTGACGATGGACCCTTGAATGGAACTGCTAATTGCATTGATATATGTTTAAATGGAAAAACACCCGCTACTTTCTTTGAAGTGGGATTGCATCAATCAAAATCGGCTTATACAAAAAGACAGTTTCGTCGTATTTTAAAAAATGACTCTTTATTTGTTTTAGCAAATCATAGTTATTCTCATGCATACAGCGAATACCTTTATTTTTACCATAATCCTAAAATGGCTTTTAATGATTTTTTAAGAGCGAAAAGGAAGTTGATGTTTAATAATAATATTGTTCGTTTGCCAGGAAACAATGCTTGGAATACGGAACATGTAAAATATGCAAGTAATTTAGTTAAGCCTTTAGTTCGAAAACTTGATAGTGCAGGATTTAATATCATTGGCTGGGATGTAGAATGGAAATTTAATCAATTTGGAAGACCGTTAACTTCTCCACAATATGTTTTCAAAATGATTGACTCTGCATTTATTAAGCATGAAACGAGGACAAGAAATCATTTAGTGCTTTTAATGCATGATTATATGTTTGGTAATTCGGTCGATTCCATGAAGTTGGTAAAAATGATTGGAATGTTGAAGTCTAATCCTAATTATGAATTGCGTAAACTTAGTGAATATCCGGGGTTAATTAACGGCGGACGTTAACATTTCATTTACATCCGATAAAATAATTTTTTTGTATATTTATACTAGCAATTAAAACAACAATTATGGCAACATTTAATTCAGGGAATCCAACCCTAACCGAAAAAATTTTTGATAAAAGTTTAAATGAAAATGCAAAAGCATTTGGCGTAATGACAGTTCGCGGAACCATTAATAAATTTGGTTTTATGTTATTAATGCTAATGGGATCAGCTATGTATATTTGGAGTATTTATAACCCAGAAACAATAGCGACAGCAACTGCTTTGATGTTAGGTGGTGCCATTGGTGGTTTTGTATTAGCATTGGTAATGATGTTCAAGCCTAATTGGGCTGGTTATATAGCCCCGGGTTATGCAATATTAGAAGGATTTTTTATTGGAGGAATCAGTGCTTACTTTAATACCGTATTTGCAAAGCAATATCCAAACATGATTATGCATGCCGTTGGTTTGACAATGGGCGTTGCATTAGCTATGTTTTTATTATACAATTTTAGAATAATCAACGTAACCAATCGCCTTAGGTCAATTATCATGTCGGCGACTATGGGCATTGCATTATTTTACTTGATTGTATGGATTTTAAGTCTTTTTGGAATCAACATGGGATTTGGCCCAAATGACGGAAGCTTATTGAGTATTGGTATTAGCTTATTTATTGTTGGTATCGCTGCATTTAACTTGCTTCTTGATTTTGATTCCATCGAAAAAGCCGCTGAAATGGGCGCTCCTAAATTCATGGAGTGGTATGGTGCTTTTGGTTTATTAGTAACCTTGGTTTGGTTATATTTAGAAATTCTCAAATTATTAAGTAAGCTTAATTCAAGAGATTAATTGTAATTATTTATATACTTAAAGTCCCGATACCATCGGGACTTTTTTATGGAAAACATTTTTTGATAAATAACCGGACTTTTGTTGACTATAAAAATGGTAAATTTGGCATATTAAACGCAATGTGATGGAATACCACCAAGGTGATTTAGAAAATCAACAACTTCTTGAATTATATCAATCATTATTACTACCAAGGATGATTGAAGAAAAAATGTTGATACTATTACGTCAAGGAAAAATTAGCAAATGGTTTAGTGGTATTGGTCAAGAAGCTATTGCGGTAGGTGCAACTTTAGCGTTGGAACAGGATGAATGGATAATGCCATTACACAGAAATTTAGGGGTTTTTACATCACGCAATATGCCATTGACAGAATTATTTAAACAATGGCAAGGTGATATCACGGGCTATAGTAAAGCTAGAGAAAGGAGTTTCCATTTCGGATCCAAAGCACACCATGTTTGCGGAATGATTTCTCATTTAGGCCCACAATTAGCTATTGCGGATGGAGTAGCATTAGCATATCAACAAAGAGGTCAATCAAAAGTTTCCTTAGCTTTTACGGGTGATGGCGGAACAAGTGAAGGTGATTTTCATGAGGCACTAAATGTAGCTGCTGTGTGGAATTTGCCAGTCATATTTATCATTGAAAATAATGGATATGGATTAAGTACTCCAACCAATGAACAATATAATTGTGCTCACTTAGTGGATCGTGCTAAAGGATATGGCATGGAAGGAATACGTATTGATGGGAATAATATTTTGGAAGTATATAATACTGTGAAAGGTGTTAGAGAATATTGCATTAAGAATCAAAAGCCGTATTTAATTGAATGCGATACATTCAGAATGAGAGGGCATGAAGAAGCTAGTGGCGTTAAATATGTTCCAAAGGAATTATTTGAATTGTGGGAACAGAAAGACCCTATTAAAAACTTTGAAAACTATTTAATCTCTACCAATATTTTAAAGGAAGAAGAGGTTGTGCAAATAAGAGGCACCATCAAAGATAAAATTGAACATGATTTACAACAGGTCATGGAAACTACTGAATTTACGCCCACTATTGAAAATGAATTAGCGGATTTGTTTGCACCAATGGAAGTACATGATATCCCTTCATTCGATGAATTAGTACAACCCGTGTCACAGCAAAAACGTTTTATTGAATCCATCAGTGATGCAATGCGTGCTTCTATGCAGCGTTATCCAGAAATGATTATTATGGGACAGGATATTGCTGAATATGGTGGTGCATTTAAAATGACGGAAGGTTTTGTGAATGAATTTGGAAAAGAAAGAATTAGAAATACACCTATTTGTGAGAGTGCCATTGTAGGGGCTGCGCTTGGTTTGAGTTTAGAGGGAATTAAATCCATAATGGAAATGCAGTTTGCTGATTTTGTTACTGTTGGATTTAATCAAATTGTAAATAATTTAGCAAAAGTACATTACAGGTGGGGGCAAAATGCTGACGTTGTTGTTAGAATGCCGACTGGTGCTGGCGTGGGTGCTGGTCCTTTCCATTCTCAATCTAATGAAGCATGGTTCACACATGTTCCTGGATTAAAAGTAGTATATCCATCTAACCCTGCAGATGCAAAAGGTTTAATGATTGCAGCATTAGCTGATCCTAATCCAATTTTATATTTTGAACACAAGGCAATGTACAGAAGTATAGAAGGAGAAGTGCCAGATGCTTATTATCAAGTGCCCATTGGTAAAGCAAATTTCATATCTAAAGGATCCGATGCAACAATCATTACTTATGGAATGGGGGTACATTGGGCAAAAAAATATCAAACGGAAAATGAATCCATTTCATTAACTATTTTAGATTTAAGAAGCTTAGCACCTTTGGATTTTGATGCTATTAAGGAGGCTGTTGCTTCAACTGGTAAAGTATTAATATTACATGAGGACAACCTAACAGGCGGTATTGGCGGTGAAATAAGCGCATGGATTAGTGAACATTGCTTTACACAATTAGATGCACCTATCATGCGATGCGCATCACTTGATACACCTATACCATTTAATATTATTTTAGAAAAACAGTATTTGGCGAATAGTAGGTTGCAGGAAACAATGCAGAAGCTATTAGCTTTTTAAATAACTAGCCTCTTAATAAAATTAAAGAGGCTAGTTATTTAAAAATTTATGATTTTTTCAAGCCTACCCCATAAACGGGTAGGCTTGTTTACTTATACGCAATAATAAAATTTAAGAGGGCTTTTAATTAATTAGGATTATTAATACGGTACACGCGAAGGAAATTTCCTCCTAACACTTTTGCAATGTCTGCATCCTTGTATCCGCGCTTAATTAAAGCTTTAGTGAATTCTGGATAGTCTAATACTGTCTTTAATTGCAATGGTGCTGAGTCAATACCATCAAAATCTGAGCCTAAGCCTACATGGTCTATACCAATTAGCTTTACTATATGATCAAAGTGCTTCATTAAAACTTCAATATCTGGTTTAATGGCATCAGATGCTTGTTTATATTTTCTCGTAATCGTTTCTTGTGCATACGCTTTATTTAAACCCGTAGCTTCTAATGAGTCTATTTCTTTAGCATGTGACTTGTAAAAAGCAGCAGCTTTTTTTCCGAAATTACTATCTACGAATGCGGAGTAAAAATTTAAATGAATGACGCCTCCATTTTTCCCAACTGCTTTAATTTGATCGTCTCTCAAATTTCTTGATACCGGACAAATAGCATAAGCATTGCTGTGAGAAGCAATCACAGGTTTTGTAGTTGTTTTGATGGCATCCCAGAAAGTAGCTGGTCCCACATGAGAAATATCAACAATGATGCCTAACTTATTCATTCGTCGAATTACATCTTTACCAAAAGGGGTTAGTCCTTTGTGGCCTTTATATGTTGGATCTTTTTCATCAGCATGTGAGCTTGCCCAGCTTGGAGAATTATTCCAAGTAAGGGTCATGTATCTTGCACCTCTTTTATAAAAAGTATCTAATTTATTAATATCGTCTTCAATCATATGGCCACCTTCAACACCATATTGAGCTACCAATTTACCTGCTTTTAATGCCTGATCAATTTGTTTCCATGATTTAGCGACTACCATTTTATTTGGATTTCTTGCAGCCACTGCATCAAGGGTATCCATTTCACGCATTGCAAATGCATATGGATTTTTCATTTCACCATCACAAAAAATAGAGAATAATTGATAATCAACACCCCCTTCTTTGAATCTTTTTAAATCCGAATGATTAATCCCGGTTAAATCCTGATCCAGGCTTACTTTTTTCTCAATACAAGCGCTAACGGCGTCATTGTGCGTGTCAACTAATATAGATTTAAAATGTATGGACTGTGCTTGTGTCCCCACCGAAAATGCAAGAAAAAGAGGTAAGAGGTATTTCATGATATGGGAATGTTTTAATTGACAACTAAAATAGCTATTTTTGCGCACAGAAAAACGACTATGTTAGATAAATTAGAAGCCATAAAAGCCAGATTTGACCAAGTGGGGGTGGCATTAACCAATCCGGAAATCATCAATAACCAAACTGAGTTTGGTAAAATGAGCAAGGAGTACCGTTCCTTGGAAAAAATTGTACAGCCTTATTTGAGGTATGTGAAGGTATTAGATGAGCACAAATTTGCTAAAGAATCCTTGAATGGTGACGATGCGGATATGCGTGAGTTGGCTAAAATGGAATTACCAGCATTAGAGGAAGAAAAAGAAACGCTAGAGAAAGAGTTAACTAAATTATTAATTCCTAAGGATCCCCAGGACGATAAAAATGCAATTATAGAATTACGTGCTGGAACAGGTGGTGATGAAGCGAGTTTATTTGTGGGTGATTTATTGGGAATGTATACAAGATATTGTCAAAAGAAAGGATGGAAAGTTGCTATTGCAAGTGAGAGTGAAGGATCGGTTGGAGGTTACAAGGAAGTTATTTTAGAAGTAACGGGTGAGGATGTTTATGGTACTTTGAAATTTGAAAGTGGTGTACATCGTGTTCAGCGTGTGCCTAGTACGGAAACGCAAGGAAGGGTGCATACATCGGCAGCAACTGTTGCTGTTATGCCAGAAGCAGAAGAAGTGGATTTTGTACTAAATCCTGCTGATGTTAAAATGGAAACAGCAAGAAGTGGTGGAGCAGGTGGTCAAAACGTAAATAAGGTTGAGACGAAAGTTATGTTAACGCATATTCCTACAGGAACTGTAATTATATGTCAAACAGAACGTTCCCAGTTAGGTAACCGTGAAAAAGCAATGGGTATGTTGCGTACAAAATTATTTGAAGAGCAGGTGCGTAAACAAGAAGATGAAATTTCAAGACATCGTAAAACTTTGGTAAGTACGGGTGATAGAAGTGCAAAAATTAGAACATACAACTGGCCACAGGGGCGTGTTACAGACCATCGTGTGAATGTGACTTCTTATAATTTAGACGCGGTAGTGAATGGAGAGATCGAAGAATTTATCGAAGCCTTACAAATGGCAGAGAACGCAGAAAAAATGTTGGTGCAAAATTAAAGTGTACTATTTTATAAAAAGAAGGGCTCGATTTTTCGAGCCCTTCTTTTTATAAGTTATTTAACCAAGCTTTGTTCCCATTGCCATGCAGTTTGCATCATTTCATCTAACCCATATTTACAATTCCATCCTAATTGGTTCACTGCTTTATCATTGTTTGCATAAATTGAAACAATATCACCTGCGCGTCGCGGACCTATTTCATAATTTAATTTAACACCACTTACTTTTTCAAAAGCATGAATGGCTTCTAAAACAGTAATTCCATTACCAGTTCCAAGGTTGAATACTTCGCAGGATTTTTCACTATTATTTTTTATTGAAAATTGTAAAGCTAATGTATGTGCGTGTGCTATATCGCATACGTGGATATAGTCTCTAATGCAACTACCATCGCGCGTATCATAATCATTTCCATGAACCTGCATGGTTGGTAATTTTCCAATAGCTGTTTGTGTAATTGCTGGTACTAAATTTTGTGGACGTCCAATAGGAAGTTCACCTATCGCAGTACTTGGATGTGCGCCAACTGGGTTAAAATACCTTAAAAGTATAGTAGATAAAGGATAAGCAATAGAGGCGTCTTTTACAATTGTTTCACCCATTTGTTTTGTAGCACCATAAGGCGATGCGGCCATTTGCAGTGGCGTATTTTCAGTAACGGGTATCCTATCAGGATTACCGTAAACAGTACAAGAAGATGAAAAAATAAAATGCTTTACATGATATCGAACCGCCATTTGTAATAAATTCACCAAAGAGCCAATATTATTATCGTAGTATTCTAATGGTTGTTCAACGGACTCCCCAACAGCCTTGTAAGCTGCAAAATGAATAATACCAGTGATGTTTGGATTTTCGTTGAAAATAATTTCAGTCTCTTTTTTATTGGTCAAATCAATGGCATAGTTTTTTACTTTTTTACCTGTAATTTTTTCAACCCCCAATAAAGAACTTTCAGAAGCCCTTGATAAATTATCAGCTGAAATGACATTAAAACCATTTTCTATTAAATCTACAAGGGTATGTGCTCCAATATACCCGCAACCACCCGTTACTAAAATAGTTTGCATTAAAATTATTTTGGATACAAAGAAACGAAAAAAAATGCATTAAGGCTTAGCGGACAAGGTAAATCCTATGGTAGTACCTACATTAATTTTGCTTCGTATATGTAAGGTTTCTTTATGTGCTTCTATAATATGTTTGCATATGGCTAAACCAAGACCTGTACCGCCAATTTCTCTACTTCTAGCATCATCAGTTCGATAGAAGCGTTCAAACAGTCGAGGGATGTGTTCCTCAGCAATACCAATGCCATCATCGCTAATTTCAATTAAAATTTTATTGTCCTCAATCTTATAGACACTGGCAATAATTTGACCGTCAATTTTACCATATTTAGCAGCGTTTGAAATGATATTTACTAAAACTTGGTAAATTTTATTTTTATCTGCAAAAACATGCACTGGAGATTCACTTGCTTTCTTAAAACTAAACGTAATGTTTTTTTTAAGCCACTTTACACTTAAATTATGAACTACTTCTTGAATTAAGTCTTGTATAATAAAAGAGGTTTTTAAAATGGGCTCTTTATTAATTTCTAAGTTGGTGATGACATCAACATCATTTAATAAACCCACTAGTCTTTGAACATTTGCTTGGGCCTGGTTGATAAATTTTTGTCCTACTTTAGGATCATCCATCGCGCCATCGGCGATCAATTCCAAATAACCTTGAATGGCAAAAATGGGGGTTTTAATTTCGTGCGAAAGGTTTTGTAAAAACTCTTTTCTGAAAGCCTCATTTGACTGCAATTGTTGAATTTGTTCAGTTTTTCGAGTTGCCCATATTTCCACATCTTCCCTTACTTCATCAATTCCTTTTCGGGGTAGAATATACTTTTGATAGGCCTCTTCTCTTTTACTTGCTTTGGTTTCTGAAATTAATTTATATATCAGTTTGATTTTTCGATAAATGAAAAATTCTAAAATTTGGTATAATAAAAAATAGATAACAGTGAAACAAGCGATAAAGTAGAAAACTAAAATTTTCCAATCAACAAACAAGACAAAAACACTAAGACCTATTATACTAGATAATAATAAAGCTGTTAAAGCAGCTAATTGCCTAGGGGATAAGTTTTTTTCTTTGAACATAAAAGTTGTAAACACTTTGTGCTTATAACGAAGTTAGCACATTCGACAATAAAATGAATGGTCTAATAATCAAATTTATATCCCACCCCCTTTACTGTGGTAATACAATCAACCCCCAATTTGGCGCGAATTTTTCGAACATGAACGTCAATGGTTCTATCGCCAACAATAACATCATTCCCCCATACTTGCGAAAGAATTTCATTTCTTAAAAATACACGACCAGGTTGTTCTGCTAATAAAAACAGCAATTCAAATTCTTTTTTAGCGAGTGTAAATATTTCTCCATTTAAAACCGTTTTGTACTGAACTGGATCAATGATTAAATCACGTATTTGTATGGTTTTATTATCATTGGTTGATGGAAGAATTCTTCTAAATAAGGCAGATATACGACTTAATAAAACTTTAGGACTAATGGGCTTATTCACAAAGTCGTCGCCACCTAATTCCAATCCTTTAATATGGGATGCTTCGTCATTTAATGCAGTTAATAAAACAATTAATGTTTTATCAAATTGTTTTTGACTTCTTAAATATTCACATACTTCAAATCCATTTCTTTTGGGCATCATGATATCCAAAATAATGCAATCGGGCATATGTAATTGGGCTTGTTCAATTGCTTCGCTACCGTCCTTTGCTGTGTATACTTCAAATCCAGCCTTTGTTAAATGGAAACTGATAATTTCAATAATATCGGGTTCGTCGTCGGCAATTAATATTTTTATCGGATTGGTTTCCATAGGATTTATATACCCAAAAGTAAGTTTTAATAGCCATAACCATATAATCGAGTCAGGTTATCAAATTGTTAACTAAAATAACTTTTATGACTGCTTGAGCATATGGACGATGTAAGGGTTTGATTTTTTTTCACGCCCTAAAGTAGTAGCAGGCCCATGGCCTGAATAAATTGTCAAAGTATCTGGTAAGGGTAAAATTTGAGTGCTGATACTTGAAATTAAATCTAAAGGATTACATCCTGGCAAATCGGTTCGACCTACGCCGTCTTTGAAAATTAAATCACCCCCTAACATAAAATCTTGTTGTTCATGATAAAAACATAAACTACCTGGAGAATGCCCTGGGGTTAATAATGCCTTAAATTGATCTTTTCCAAAATTAATTATTTCTTCATGTTCTATATATTTTACTAAACCTTTATAAGGCTCACATGGCACACCCCATCTTGCACCACCTTCAGGCAATCGATCAATAACAGGTTGTTCATTTTTATGAAAATGAGCTGTTAAATTATATTTTTCACTCACAAAATTATTTCCAAATACATGATCTAAATGACAGTGCGTATTTAACAAAAGCATTGGTGTTAAATTATTGTCTGAAATAAATTCAGCTAAAATAGATTGTTCATTTTTTAAATAACAACCAGGATCAACAATGATTGCTTCTTTTTGTTCGTTATATAAAATATAGGTGTTTTCTTGAAAGGCATTAAAGCAAAATGATTGTATCGTTAACATGAAAAATAAAGTTTGAATGGGTATTGAATTTTATTTTTGTGCTGATAAATATTGGCAAATGTTTTTTACCATACTTGGCCCTTCATATATAAAGCCTGTCCAAATTTGAATCAAGCTAGCACCCTTGTTTAATTTTGCTTGCGCATCTTTGCCTGTAAAAATGCCTCCACTTGCAATGATTGGTATACGATTGCCGATACCATTGTGTAAATATTCTAATACATGGTTTGATTTCTCGAATAAGGGCTGACCACTTAATCCTCCTGCTCCAATAGCAGTTGCTTTAGTTGCATTATCCTTATTTAATAATTGCCTATCTAAAGTTGTATTGCTTGAAACCAATCCTTCTATTTTCACTTCCTGTGTTAATGAAATAATATCATCCAAGGCAGCCGTTTCTAAATCAGGTGCTATTTTTAATAGGATGGGTTTATTGTTTTTGTTTAAATTTTGAAGCTCACTAAATATTTTTCTTAAAGATTCTTTTTCTTGTAATTCACGAAGACCTGGTGTGTTGGGTGAACTTACATTCACAACAAAATAATCTACGACTTCTTCCAATCCTTTAAAATTCGTACAATAATCTTTCCAGGCATCGCTGTTTTCAGTGATTTTATTTTTACCAATATTGCCTCCAATAATTAAGGAAGAATTTGTTTTTTCTTTTCTAAGGGTTAACCTTTTTGCAATAGCATCAACACCATCATTATTAAAACCCATTCGATTGATCAACGCTTTTTGACTAGGTAGTCTAAATAACCTTGGAGCAGGATTGCCAGCTTGCGCTTTTGGTGTAACGGTTCCAATTTCTACAAAACCAAAACCCAATAAATCTAATACTTCTAAATGTTCAGCATTTTTATCAAATCCTGCACCTAAGCCTACTGGATTTGGAAAATGCAGTCCAAGTATGTTTGTTGATAAGTCAGCATGCTGATACTTAAATTGGTTGGCTAATAATTCCTTGCCAAAAGGAAGGGCTGCCGCTAAATGGAGTCCCTTCATGGACACTTTATGTGCTGTTTCCGGCGGAAGGGTAAATAATGCATTTCTAATGATAGGGTATAACATGCCACAAAATTACATTGAAATATTTAGTTGCATAAACAACTGTTTATAAAATTCACTACATTTATGCTGAAATTGAGGAATGACCTCTTAAATCTAATTATATGCAAGAAGCTTACATCGTGGCTGGTTTTAGAACCGCAGTGACAAAGAGTAAAAAAGGAGGATTTCGCTTTATGCGCTCTGATGAATTAGCGATTCAAGTGATACAAGGTTTAATGAAAAGTTTACCTGCATTAGATCCGAAACTAGTGGATGATGTAATTGTAGGAAATGCAGTACCTGAAGCGGAACAAGGACTACAATTTGGTAGAATGATTTCTGCAAAAGCATTGGGTATTGAAGTGCCTGGGATTACTATAAATAGATATTGTGCTAGTGGTTTAGAAAGTATTGCTATGGCGACTGCAAAAATTAGAACCGGCATGGCTGAATGTATAATTGCTGGTGGAACAGAGTCTATGAGTTTAGTTCCTACTGCTGGATGGAAAACAGTCCCAGCTTATTCAATTGCCGTTGAAGAACCTGATTATTATTTATCAATGGGTTTAACAGCTGAAGCAGTTGCGAATGAATATAAAATCGATAGAGAGGATCAGGATGCATTTGCGTTGGCCTCACATCAAAAAGCAAAAGCTGCTATTGATAATGGGTATTTTAAAAAAGGTATTTTACCAATTGAAGTTTCTGAGACTTACGTAAATGAGAAAAATAAAAAAGCAACTCGATCATATATAGTTGATACCGACGATGGGGTTCGTGCTGATACAACATTAGAGGCTTTAGCAAAATTAAAACCTGCTTTTGCAATGAAGGGAACAGTTACTGCAGGTAATTCTTCTCAAACAAGTGATGGCGCGAGTTTTGTTATTGTCATGAGTGAAAAAATGATTAATTCTCTAGGCCTCAAACCAATAGGTCGCTTGGTAAATTGTGCTTCGGCAGGGGTGCATCCTAGAATAATGGGAATTGGTCCAGTTGCTGCTATTCCTAAAGTATTGAAGCAGGCGGGAATGAGTTTGGATCAAATTGATTTAATTGAATTAAATGAAGCATTTGCTTCACAATCATTGGCGGTGATTCGAGCCTTAAATTTAGACACCAACAAGGTAAATATCAATGGTGGAGCAATTGCCTTGGGACATCCATTAGGATGTACCGGTTCAAAGCTTACTGTACAGATAATCAATGACTTAGAAAGACTCAATAAAAAATATGGTATCGTAACGGCATGTGTTGGAGGTGGCCAAGGCATTGCTGGAATCATTGAAAAATTATAACTTTTTCTCGTTTGTCATTTTTCGCTCTTTTTTGGCAGAAAATTAAGTAGCTTAGTTACTCATTATTTTTTCATAGTAAATAAGCACATCACATGCGAGTTATTTTATTATCTACTCTTTTATTAGTTTCAACCT
>Ga0114975_10002626_pt1 | contig 12267 bp, 7 predicted proteins | sample S_130626_EF_Meta_FD_87031 | JGI IMG/M metagenome (GOLD analysis project Ga0114975, IMG submission 87031) | Freshwater microbial communities from Lake Simoncouche, Canada to study carbon cycling - S_130626_EF_MetaG | ecosystem: Environmental > Aquatic > Freshwater > Lake | place: Lake...
CCGTGTTGCAACTTGCGGTGAAGATGATAGTGTGCGAGTGTGGGATTTAAAAAAAGACGAGCAAATAGTCGAGGCACCGTTAGAGGGTAATGTACCTAGATTTATTGGCGACGCTACATGGCATATTTATTTGCATGATTATTCTTTTGAGAGAAAAAAGCCACTGATTTTGGTGGACACGGTTACCTCAAAAGTGAGAGCGTTTGATGAAATTCAATATGGGTTAATACCTCCATTAGTGCAGGCCTCAAATGGATTGGCGATTATTGAGAATGTGATTGCAATTGATAAAGATTCAAAATTAACAGATTTTGAGAGCCTTCAGGAAGAGAACCAGAAATCTTGGCAGTCAATCGTCTTGCGTGATGGCATTGTTTTAACCCTGAGGAATATCAAAGTGGCTGGCGAGGACGATGAGGGCTCAGCTGCTTCTGATCCGGACTCTGAGTCAGCTTTATCGCCTCATGGCTGCGTGGCAACCTTGTGGGTTTGTACATTCCTTGATACACAGTATTGGGAAGCCTCCAGCATTGAATTTGCTATACCGTCTTTAAAGATTGCAAGAATTTCGGACTTTTCCTTTGCAAACTGGGGCGATAAAAATGAGATTGAGATTTACCAGATAGATTTAGATGATTTTGGAGAGCGAGAGGTTTTTAAATCCTTAGGCACTATTCATGACCTATCCTGCTTTCCTTCTGGCGTGATTGCGCTTGATGAGAACTGCTTGTTAGTCTGGGCGGAAAATGCTTATTTACGAACTTATAGAGCAGACGATGCGCAATTGAAACAAGAGTTCCATATTAATTACTTGATGGGGGTAGTGCAAGTCAGCGATGAAGCTTGCCTAGCTTGGGATTCTTTAGGCGGAATTTGGGAAATAGACTTTCATAGTAGTCAATCAAAGTTTTTAACCAATAATGTTGAAAATGATTTAGTCGGTCTTATTCCTCTTACCGAAAGTCAATTTTTATGTGTTTCGCATCAGGGCATACTCAGATTATGGGACGCGGATTCTTTGGGTGAATCTAAAGTCCTTTTCCCTGGTAGATATATGTCTCGCGCACAATTCTTTTGGTCTTTGTTTGCAGAATCTGAAGAGAAGGGGCTTGCAGCTGGTAACCCTATGAAAGATGCCGAAGGAAATACATTAATGATGCTTACATTTGCTCCAGCTGCGTTTTCATTAATGCTGTTCTGTAAAGATACTAAGTCTTTCTACTTGTTGGTGATTGATGAGGATAGAGTGAAAATTTGGGATGCTTCGACTCCATCCGAGCCAATCTGTGTATGGCAATTTACGCAATCTTCATATCGCGACCCAAATCTTGAGTTGGGTCTTTCGGTTGACGGTCAGATTACAGTACTGGCAGGCAAGAATGTCCAGAGACTTCAATTAATGCGGGGCTCTCAACCCTGCCGATTTGACGCTATTGCCAATTTAGATCATTAGGGAGTGATGACATTGCTAACAAAAGTATCCTTCTAGTGTAAATTGGCACTAATTTCTATAATCTCCACAGTCTTCTTAGTTTTGTGCAAAACCGCTCGATCCGCATCTTTTTATCTTCGACCTTCCGGGATTATGGGGAAGAGCGTGATCTATTGGTTCGCAAAGTCTTTCCTAATCTGCGAGCTAAACTTAAAGATCGCTTTGTAGAGTTGGTTGACGTTGATCTTCGCTGGGGTATTACAGTAGCGCAAGCTGAGCGCGGAGAAGTGCTTCCCATTTGCCTAGCGGAGATTGACCGGGCAAGACCCTTCTTTGTTGGTATGTTGGGTGACCGTTATGGTTGGATCCCCCCAAAAGACGCCTATGCCCCCGATTTAGTAGAGCGCCAACCCTGGTTAGATAGCCACCGTGGTGGCAAAAGCGTGACTGAACTAGAGATGCTCCACGGGGTTCTCAATAACCCCAAGATGGCCGGTCGCGCTCTGTTTTACTTTAGGTCCTCTACCTACGCCAAACAAAAGGGCGGAGTTTACCTGCCCGAATCACCAGCAGATCACGAGCGTCAACAACAGCTTAAAGCACGCATTAGTAAGCACCGCTTCCCGGTGGTGCGTTATCGGAACCCAGAAGCCTTTGCCAAACGCCTGGAAAGAGATCTTTGGAAGTTGCTGGATAAAGAGTTCCCCGCTACGAGTGTGCCCGATGCCTTTACTCGGGAGGGGCTCAAACATGAGGCTTATGCCGCTCCTAGAAGAAGGTTGTACTTAGGAGGCGAGAAGTATCTAAATGCCCTAAATGCAGCAGTCAGCAAGAACCAAGGCAAAATCCTCATTGAAGGTGCCTCCGGTGGCGGTAAGAGTGCGCTCCTAGCGAACTGGCTAGAAAGCTATCGTAAAGCGCACCCCAAGCATCTACTCTTTGAGTATTACTTGGGTGCTAGTACCGACTCGGCTGATCCAGCAATCTTGGTTCGGCGCCTAATAGAGACCATTAGGCGGACTACGGGCAGTAATGAAGAGATTGCAGCCGACCCCCAAAAGCTCTATGACAGCATCCCTGCCTGGTTAGCTGCTGCCAGTAGTTATGCAGGTAAACGCAAAACACAGTGGATATTAGTCATTGACTCTTTAAATAGCCTGACCAATTTAAGAGATCTGCGTTGGCTCCCGCAGTATCTGCCGCCTCACATGACACTCATCATCTCCGCCCTCCCGGGCGAGGTGAAAGAAACCTTGTTAAAGAAAGTCAGCACTAAAGCTGGCGACAAGCCAAGCTCCACCAAAAAGGAGAATTGGGACACCCTCCAAGTTAAACCTTTAAGTGCATCAGAGCGCAAGAACTTGCTCATTACTTACCTGGCCAAGTACAACAAGACCTTAGCTCCTGATTTACTCAAACAAGCCTTAGCGCACCCACTCTCAAATAATCCACTCTTTTTAAGAACTCTTGCAGAAGAGCTGCGCCTTTTTGGGGTACATGAAGAGCTACAAAAGCGTCTAAAACAATATCTGACTAGTAAAACTATTGATGATCTATTTGAGCGAGTTCTCAAACGGGTTGAGGGGGATAGCGGCAAAGAGCTAGTGCAACTGGCCATGCAATCAATCTGGGCTTCGAGAGCAGGTCTTACAGAAAAAGAGATCATGGCCATCGTTAAGCTCAAACCTGCTACATGGGCTCCGATCCGTAATGCCCTAGATGAGTGTCTACTAGAATCAAATGGCAAGATTGCCTTTGCGCACGACTACATGCGCATTGCTGTTAAAGACCGCTATCTCAAAACTAAAGCCTTGCAAAAACAAGCCCATATCGATCTAGCTAAGTACTTCCAAAAACAAATAGCAGATGCTAGAAGGGCGGAAGAAGAGCCCTATCAATGGCAGCGCGCAGAAGAGTGGAAGAGTTTGAAGGGGTGCTTAATAGATAAGGGTGTGTTCGATTGCTTGCTGAAGCGTAAGGATCGAGGTGAAATATTGGCTTACTGGTTAGATGTGCAAGAGCAACTTGATTGTCGTCTAGATGAGGAAGCGAAAAAATTATTGCATAAATGGAAGCTTGAAAAATGTAATGTAGATGATGCAAGATTAATTTTTGGAGTGGCTGATTTTTTAAGATACTCAAGTTTTCATGGAGTGGCACTTAAATTTGGCGAGCTTGCTATCCAATTCATTCAGGAAACATTAGGCTCAAGGCATCCTGAATACTTTAAGGCGGGTATGTTGATTGGCGATCTCTTAATTGTAGAATCCCAGTACGACAAAGCCCGAGAGTTAATTGAAAAACTTTTAAACCAGGCCGAGAAGATATTTGGCAAAACTAGTCTGCAAGTAGCCGAGTTAACTAATTGCCTAAGCACCTTGTATTACGGAATAAGTGATTACGTTAAAGCAAGTGCATTAACAAAGATAACTATTGAAATGCGTAGGAAGCTATTGGGGGATTCTCACCCCGATACCGTAACAGCTAGCAATAATTTAGCTAACATACAAGAAGCTATGAGTGAGTTTGAGAGTGCCATAGCATTGCATAAAGATTGTTTAGCGCGTTATCGTCAGATTTATGGTGTTCAGAGTGCTTGGTATGCATTGAGTTTAAATAATCTGGCTAGCTCTCTTGAAAAAGCAGGAAAACTTGATGAAGCAGTTCAATGCTTTAGACAGTCAATTCAAATCTATGAGGATTTACTGGGCCCGTATTCTTCAGACATCTTAATGCCTATTTCAAACCTTGGCCTATTGCTGCCAAAGCTAGGTATTGAGAAGGAGGGTGTTCAGCTATGTCGCAGGGCTCTGCAGATTTCCGAACGAGTTTTTGGTGAGAATAACGCTGAGACAGCAAGGCTACTTATCAATATTGCTTCTCTCATCTACGATCAAGATGAAAGAAAGAATTTAATTCTCCGTGCTTACCGTATCTGCGAGAACGTATTGGGGGAGCATCGTATTACAGCAATTTGCCTCTCATTTTTGGCATCAATTTATGATCAAGAGGATGACCTTGAACTGGCAGAAAAGTATTACTTAGCATCGCTTGAGATGGCGCAGCGGATCTACGGAGACGAAGGATATATTACTGCTGACTGCATGTTTAACATCGGGAACTTCTACTCTAATAACTTTACGGATGTTACTGATACTGCTCTGCAATACTACAGGCGCGCTCTAGAGATCAAGCGAATTAGGGTTGGGGATGATAGCCCTCATTTATGCCCCATTATGTTTGCTATTGCTGACACAGAAGAATCTTTGGAGCAATTCGAGCAGGCTAAAAAGATTTATCAGGAAATTTACAGAATCATTGAAAAAAACTTTGGATTGGATAGTATTCAGATCATCAATTGCCTAGCTCGTTTGGCTGACATTGATGAGAGAGATAAAGCGTATGCATCAGCGGAGGATTTGTATTCAAGGACCTATCATTTATCTTGCACACATTATGGTGAGTCAGCCGACCTTACTGGAATTTTGAGCGAGAGACTCGGTAGGCTCTATCTAAGTACAGGCAGACTTGATCAATCCGAGAAATATCTCAACGAAGCTCTATTAATTACCCAGAAATGCCACGGTGTTAACTCGGATCTAACTATTAAGCCATTAAAGGCCTTAGTTGAGCTCAGCGTGACTCAGGCCAACCCTCAACTAACGCATAAATACTTGGTACAAGCTATAAAAGTTGCTAAGGCTTCTGGATCGGAAGAGCTAGAAAGTCTGAAGAGTATGGCTAAAGATGTTGGTTTGAAGCCCGATAAGTAAGCCGCTTCACCTTTATTGAAACTCTTGGCCGCTGGTTGTCCTATTAAGACTTATTTGGCGCCGCTAGCGATAAATTTTATGCCGGGACAAGGAAAAATATAAAGAAACTTAGTTATGAGCTTTAGCTTATGCAGCATCAGAGTTCAAAAATAATTTTTAACTTGTATATTGAATACAGCATCTTTATCGAGTGAAATGACCATATTAAGCTTGGGATAATTTAGAATTTTAGTAAGACCAAGGTTATCTATTGAGTCAGGATTTCCTAGGATATCGATGATCTGCTCCTCAGATCTGCCAAAATGAATTTTATTGATAGTACAAACCTTAGGGTCAATTATTGATGGATTAAAGTTATAGCAACTAATAAGATTTAATTTTTTTGTGGCCTGATCAAATTCAACAAATAAACTATATCCCAGTTTTTTATACTCCCAATAGTCAAACCATTTTTCTTTCTCTGGGTTAGCCTCTATTTCCTTTTTTGATGCGACCGTAGAAATTTTGGCATCGTGAATAATCGACTTATCTTCTAAAATGAGATTTGTTTTTTGGGGGGGAAATAAGACCTGATTAGGTACCCCAAGCATGAGTTGGACCTCATCTTTAGATTGGCCAAGAGTAATGCCTTCAAAAGAAACAATCCTATGGGGTAATGATTTTACATATTGATATGTCGCCACTCCGAGAAACGAGAAGAAAAGTAGAGCCAGTAAGAGATAGAATATTTTTGAATAAGATTTATTAATTATCATCAGATTGATCTCAATCCTCAATTTAGTAATTATTATAGACCGCCTCACAATATATAGTAATCTATGTTGTGGATGATATAAACTGATTGGAACTTTTTCAGCTAAGACTAGGATAACTAGTAATGAGTAATAATAGATTTCAATATTTTTTCGTGGCTTTAATTTCAGTTTATTCTGGTCTTATTGTCACTAACTGCCTTTGTAGAATTATGCTTAGCCTAGCTAGGCATGGGTTGATGTCTTGGCGAGAGCTCCTTTATGACTTTAAGATAATCCTAGTCGTAGCTATATATATTGCATATCGAGAGTTTAGAAAGTCCTTATATATCAAGGAAGGAAATTTCTATAAGGACCTTGCTGTGAATAATTTACTTCTTTTGTTTGGTGTAGTGGTTGGAACCAGATTAGTTTTTTCTCAATTTTCGTCTTTTTATGAGATATTTGTGCGGCCATTCGTATGGCTTTTTCTAAAATGGTAAGTAAAAAATTACCATTTTCGTGAATATATAAAGCTTATCTTTATTCATTTTTTTATGGCATTTTAAGTTAACGAAAGACTTTATTGATTTTGGAGCCTCAAGATATGAGTGGAGGGATGATGATTGCTGGATCGTGGAGAATTCAACCAAGCGTTACTCCAGATACAGTTAAGTCAATTATCATTGGCTCATCAACCTTAGATGTTGAGCTTAATAAAATTTCAAAGCTAAGAGGTCTTGAAATGCCCGAAGCAATTGCATTTTATTCTGGGCGAATTGTTGAGTTCATGGCTAATCAGACCTTGCTTAGCTCCAGTTTAGATTCTTATAGCTCGCTAAATTTAAATCTTGACCTTCTTTATCAGCTTGGTAAGCTTAGCGAAGGATCCTTGGCAATAGGAAATAGTTTACGAAGACTTGGAAATCAGGCCAGGCACATGAAGAGATTCATTTCTCTTGATGAGGAAGTTACCATTATTGGCCTGCTACAAATTTGGATAGAGTGCTATCTCATTAGCGAGCATCAAAAAGCAGGATCTCCAAGCAAAGTGTTTTTCATTGATGATTGGTCAAGCCAAGCCTCCGTATTAAGATTATTCACTTTTGGCGGTAGTGGAGAAATTAATAGTAAATTTAATACAATTGCTTCACTCAAGGGGCTAAAAAATAACTCTACTATGGCCTGCTTTGTAGGTGAGCGACTTATTGATTGTAAAAGCTCTTTGGCAAATATTTTTACTGAAGAAGTAAGAGTTTTATTTCCCAATTATCATCGTGCTGCTGAAATTAGAGCTCTCTATTGCAGTAGAAATGGAAAGCCAAAGGAGGCGATTGAGATCTTAGACCCCCTAACCCAGTGGGAATTTGTTGGAAGCGAAACATATGGCATTTTAGGAGGCGCATTTAAGAACCTTTGGATAGAGAGTCAGGATCTTACATTTTTAGATAAGGCTCATCAACAATATAGCAACGGTATTTATAAGAGCCCAGATGACTACTATTTAAAAATTAATCTTGCGGCTACAACCTTTTGGCTTGGTAATAGAGAATTGGCAAAAGTTGTTGCGACTGAAGTAATTCATCTTCTAGATAAATTCATGTCTTTAGCAGAGATCAATCAAGAGGCATCATCTAACTATTGGGTTATTGCTACTCTTGCTGAGGCAAATTTTCTCTGTGAAAAATATTCAGAGTCATTAGCTTTATATACTAAGCTGCATTCTTTTGATTACGGTAAAGGTCGCTGGACTAGGGTCTGTGAACAATTAAAGTTGCATTTGGATAGGACTAAAAAGCTAGAAGTTCATCATTCCTTTTACTCATTGATCAAAGATTCTTCGCTTGGTGAACACAATGACCAATCAAAGTTGCCTTAACCTTTTAAAAATAGATAGAGTTCGTAGCCACGGCATTGGATTTAAATGATTTCTAAATGATGATTCGATATTTCTTTAGAAGTGCACCCCTAATATCTAGCTTGTTAATCATTGCGCACTCAAGTAAATACGAAATATATTTAGTCACGACATAATTTAGCGTCTAATTTAAGATAATCACATCTAAGACTACCTATGATTAATGGTTGATGTCTAAGGAAATGAAGCTAAGTTAACTCCTAATGTAAGGGTCTGCATATGGCAATAAAGAAACAAGACTACCCCTCGAATATTTTTAATCGGGAGCTAAGCCAGGCTGAGTATGATCATTTAATTGATTCTGATGACGATCTTGATGACTCATATAAAGAAAGTGGTTTAGAGCAATTAAGACGTCAATGGCAGCTAATTAAACTAATTCCCCCATATCAGCGACCCAAAACAACTGCCACTCTTGCTGATCATATTGGTAACTCAAAGGATCCTTCTTTTTTACGAAAAATACAACGAGACATAACGCAATTAAAGAAAGTTATTGGTGATGATTTATTAGTAAAAAGACGAGGACGCTCTGAGGAGATGGAGGGTTATCAGGAATCTTCTGCGCATGTAAAGCAAAAGATTATCAAGGGTCGTAGTATTTCTAAAATGAATAGAGGTAACCCCATGGAAATCTCTTGGGGTAAGAGCGGTCCTCCAATAAAAGCTGCAAATCTAAGTCATTCTGAAACAATCGCCTTTGGAGTTTTAAAGCAAATTGGCGTAGATTGGATGCCAGATACTATGCAGGAAGCTTTAAAGCCTTATTTTAATGAAGCCTTTGAAGAGGCCGCATTACAAGTTGAAAATAATAGAGGTGTTTCGTCAAAAAAATCGGCATCAATGACAAAAAAATGGCTAAATAAAATAAGATATCTTCCAAGTCGGGATATTGTTTTAATTACTCCTAAATTGTCTCCGCAGGTTGAATTCAATGTATTAGAGGCGCTTCTAAACGAATTCTTATTAGAAATTGACTATACAAATAGTGCCGGAATGAATGCTCAAGGAATTATTATTTCTCCACATGCATTAGTTAGGCGTGGATCAAGAACTTACCTTTTTGCCAAGAGACGTGGTTCTGATGGCGTTAAACCATATCTGATGTCAAGGATTAAGTCTGCAAAAATAACTATCGGACAATTTGATTTAGATAAAAATTTTAATCTTGAAGAAAGATTAAAAAAAGGAATTGCTAGACCAGACTTACATACGCCAATAGAGCTATATGGTGAACTAATTGATCTAAAATTTTGGGCAAATAAGGAGACTGGATTTTGGTTAAAAGAAACGCCACTTAGCAATAATCAAACGGTTACTGACACATATCACAATGATGGCTTCATTATTTCTGCAAGTGTGCATATGATGGAAGAGTTAATCTGGTGGCTACGGAGTATGGGGCCGAATATTAAAATCCTTGGGCCGAAATTCTTGGTTACAAGAGTTAAATTAGACTTAGCTAAAGTCAATCAGCTATATTAATTACTAAGTTTTAAGTTAACTTTAGAAAATCAATTAATTTATTTTAAATTTTATTTCTCCATGCAAATCTGAACTTTTGATTCAGGTTAAAGTTTTTAGTTACTTAAAAATTATTTTATAAATTACAGTTATCCTTAAACGCTATTCAGCGCTAAGTTGGGTGATGCTATCTTCTTGCCTTAGCTGCATTTGTTGTCTTCTTAAGCTCAGCCCCACTTTTTTATTGGTTCCTTATTCTGGACTTATCAGAAAAAATTCTTTATCTGATATCAAATGACATTTTATGTCGTAAATGTGTGAATAATTCTTATATCTACATTATGTAATCAGGTGCTTTGACTAATGAAATTAGTCATCTCAAAAGATTGAACATTAATTATTCGTAAATTGATATTGGATTGAATATGAATAGTTTTATAAGGTTAATGGTTCGTATTACAGGGCTTTTCACAAGTCGCGGTACGAAGCCTGACCATGTGATCAAAAAAGAAGCTACAAGCTCATCCTATGAGCTGAAAGCTCGCAATACTGCATTCATCCTTATTTGTTTATGGGTGGATGCATGACCACAGTTCGTCAATACCTTGTTTTTCTCACTGGCCATCGTATTAGCGCGAGAACCTCACCTGAGGAGGTGGGAAGTCTGAGCAAAATTGGTGCTGCCATTGCCTTTGCTAGCTTTTTAGCTTCTTTACAATTTGGTATTGCCGGCTGGTTTTTGGCGATGGATTTGCACATTCTCTTGCAAATAGTCATGGCGCTGGTATTTGCGAGCATTGGCGCTGCTATTGTCTTAGTCCTTGATCGCAATTTCATTTATCTAGCGGACACTCGGTATGAGACAGATAAGAAGCTCACCTATGTCTATCTAGGGATCCGCATCTTTTTGATTACCGTGATTGGCTCGCTAAGTAGTCAGTTTACGATGCCCCTCTTTTTAAAGTCTGAGCTTGCGATTCATGCGCAGGATATGAAAGATGGCCGTTTCACTGAAGCCAAAGAGCGCTATCAACAAAAGTATGAGTTAGCTGATAAGACTACAGGACTGACAAATCTGGAAGCCAAGACGAGTAAGCTGCACAAAGAGATCTCTAGCTTAACGCCTGAGTTAGTCAAGCAACGCGGCTTAGTAGGCCAATGCTTTACCGATTACAACAAAAAAACCAAGACCACCTTTGCGCCAGATTTGGATGAGCACGAAATTATTAGTTTGTATGCCAAGGATAAGCGCGAGTGTGAGCGAATCGATGGCATCTATCGTGAGAACTACCGAAACTATGTAGGCCCTAAAGAAGCAGAGCTAGCGCAAATGGGGGTAGCGATTACACAAGCGCAAAGTGATATTGATACTGCTAAACAAGATATTGCGCAGGATTTAGATAAGGCAAGTAAGGTCAACGAGGCCTACATCAATATCGCTTCAGCAGACGTATTGTCTTCTTTAGTAAGTAATAATCCTGGCGCATTCGTCAAGTACGCACTCATCACATTGCTACAACTCTGTTTAGAGCTTATGCCAATTTTGCTCAAACTCCAAGCTGGCCAATCCCCACTAGGTCATCGGATGGCCATCTTTGCCTATGAGAATAAAACAAGTGCACTTGCGCAAGTCAACCAGAGTGCCGCAAGACGCCTGGACGCTGATGCGCAGATTGCGCTAGCTCGGCATGAGCATGTGCTAGTGGATAAAGAGCAATATGCTATTCGCCAAGAAGTCGACTCTGCCGTCATTAAGCAAAAACTCACACAAGACCTAGAAAATGAAAAGATTCGTCAAGAGTTAGAAGAGCTCAAACGTCAGAGCAATTCATATCTGCGAGCACAGCATCAATTTACGCAAAGCTTTTCTCAGGCTAGTGGCCAGTTTGTCAATCGCGTGGTCATGCCAGCGATGGCAACGGTGAGTAAACCTTTTACGACTAAGTCTTCTAATGAGGCTGAGTCATCAACTGAGCCATCATCAGCCGGCGCTAAGGTCTATGCATTTGCCGGCCATCCTGACTTTGGAGCTAAGGCGGCATCATGAGAGCGCTCTTGATTCTGGGGTTAGTGATGTTACTAGGCGCTTGCTCAAGCACACCTCGCAATACTAGTAGCTATAGTAATTACGGTTACAGCAATGCCTATGTTGCACCAGCTAAACCACAGTATCAAGCTCAAACCTATAAAGCCTCAGCTTATCAGGCTCAAGCCTTCTCAGTGCCAGTAAATAATTCCTATGCTGCGCAAAGACCTATCCAAAAAGTAGCTTCAGCACCACCCCCAGTAACAGTTTCCAATTTTGAGCGTTTAAGTTATGAAGATTTAGTGCGCTTTGAGCCTGATTGCGAGCAGCGGGTTGAGCAAACTGCGCTATTAGAAGAGCAGTTAAAACGCAATCGTTTTTATACCGTTGATGGCGTTGAGGGCAATACTTATCCTGGAAAAATTAGTAAGAGTTACTACTCGTTAGCCAAGTACCGAATTTGGGCCTTACGCTTTGCCTGCCAGGGCAGTGAAGTCAGTCGCGATTTGATAAAAGCAGATTTACAAGCGAGCCCCAATCAGCCACCTAGCGCAATGCCGCGTTGTTACTTTGAAGAGACCGTAGAGGCTAAGACGGGCTATCAGCAAACCCAATATTTAACGAGTGATCACAAATTAACCCGTAAAGAAATTTGCACCAACTTTCCCTATGCCCAAGAAAGGCCCTTCATCCGAGTAGGGGAGCAGATGAGCCTAAGCCCCAGAGACATTAAAGACGGGGCTTCGCATTCGGCTCTGCGTAAATGGAAGGGCAATATCTATCAGCTTGTCTCAAAGACCGAGATGCATTTAAACCAAGCAGTACGTTTTACTTTAGTGACCGTGAGGTCTGGTGTCAATCAGTGGACAGTCGTCGATAAGTTTTAAAACTTTTAAATAAAGGAACTTTCATCATGAAAAAGC
>Ga0114975_10002627_pt1 | contig 12266 bp, 9 predicted proteins | sample S_130626_EF_Meta_FD_87031 | JGI IMG/M metagenome (GOLD analysis project Ga0114975, IMG submission 87031) | Freshwater microbial communities from Lake Simoncouche, Canada to study carbon cycling - S_130626_EF_MetaG | ecosystem: Environmental > Aquatic > Freshwater > Lake | place: Lake...
CAACAATCAGGCCAATATGGGGCTTAAGATAGGTAATTAAGCGATTTAGAGCGGTACGGTCTTGAGCATTCATATAATGAATTATGCCCACCTTATCAGTCATACTCATCACTCGCAATGAAGAGTCCAATTTGGACGATTGTCTGGCCTCCCTGGAGGGGGTTGCCCAGCAAATCGTCGTGGTCGATTCCAATAGTACGGATCGGACCCTGGAAATCGCCAATAACTATGGCGCCTTGATGGCCTACCCCACCGATTGGCCGGGTTTTGGCCCCCAAAAGAACCGCGCCTTGGATTTGGCAACCGGTGACTGGGTCCTTTCACTGGACGCGGACGAAAGACTCACCCCAGCCCTAAAATCCGAAATTTTGACAGCAATGAACCATTCTGCCCATGTGGATTGCTTCGCTATCCCGCGCTTATCTTGGTACTGTGGCCGCTTCATTCGACATTCAGGCTGGAGCCCTGATTATGTAGAGCGTCTTTTTAAGCGAGGTACTGCCCGCTTCTCGGATGACCTAGTTCATGAGCGCCTCATTCCAAATGGAACGGTAGCCAAACTCAAGAATCCGATGCTGCACTATAGCTTTATGAATTACGCACAAGTACTCGACAAACTTAATCGTTACTCCAGTGCATCAGCAGAGCAAGCTTTTTTAAGGGGTAAAAAAAGTAACCCAGCTAAAGCAGTGCTTCATGGTATGTGGGCTTTTATCCGGACCTATATCCTACGAGCCGGTTTTTTAGATGGCCCTCAAGGTTTTGCTTTGGCAGTCTCTAATGCTCATGGTACCTACTATCGCTATATGAAGTTATGGCAACTGAATCAGGATGCTGGCAAATGATTTCGATTTTGCTGGCTACCTACAACTGGCCACAAGCACTCAAGCTCTGCCTAGAATCACTTGCTACCCAAACTGATCAGGATTTTGAAATCATCATTGCAGATGATGGCTCTACCAATGAGACTAAACAGCTTATTGAGAAGATTAAGCTTAGCCATCCCATTCCCATCACTCATCTCTGGCAAGAAGACCAAGGCTTTCGGAAAACAAAAATTCTGAACCAAGCAATTGCAGCTGCGCATGGAAACTATTTAATCTTCTTAGATGGTGACTGCATTGTTCAACCAGACTATGTAGCGCGCCACCGCGCCTTGGCTCAAAAGGGCTACCTCGTAACGGGCAGTCGTGTACTTTTAGATCAAAGCCTCACAAAGCAATTACTCAACTGGCCGAATTGGGATTACCAACGCTTTACTAGCAAGTTACTTCAGTATCGAATAAGCGGCTGCATTAATAAGTATTGGCCATTACAGATCAAGCTAGGCACTGGGTTTTGGCGCAACTATCAAAAATTTGTATGGCGTCGTATTAAGGGCTGCAATATGGCTTGCTGGAAAGTAGATGCAGAAGCGATTCATGGCTTTGATGAGGATATGACCGGCTGGGGTCATGAGGATGCTGACTTTGTCTTTCGCCTACAGCGTCATCATATAAAGCGCAAATCAGGCTCATGGTCTACCGAAGTCTTCCATCTGTTTCATAAAATTCATGATCAAAGTCATGCCGCAGAAAATGCCCGTAAAGTGCGCGCCATGATTCAAGCTAAGGCGATGTAAATTATTAGCCATGTCGAATTTTTCCTACATTCAACCTAAAAAAGTATTGTTTATTGCTACTCGGCAAATTGGGGACGTACTAGTAACAACTCCACTCATTAGTAAGGCCCGTGAACTTTGGCCTGAGGCTGAATTTCATTTTCTAGGCTATCGAGGTAAGCTCGATATGCTCAAAGGCAACCCTGAGATTAGCGAGCTCATTGAAACCTCTGATCGACCTGGCTTCGCAGAATATCTCAGCCTCTTCAATCGCTTGTTTCAGCGTTATGACTTAGCCATCGTTACCCAACCTAGTGATCGCGCCTACCTGTATGGCTTGGTGTCAGCATTTAGGCGAGTAGGCATCTTGGGCGGTCACCCACAAGGCATAGATGGTGGCGCCAACAGTAAAACTGATAAGCAAAACGCCTGGAAAAAATTCATTTCCATGCATAACGTCACGGTAGATTATTTTGCACAACATGTGATCGCAGAAAAACTCCGTCTATTAGAAGTTTTCTTCAGAAATCCGAATGATGTATCTAAAGCGCCCATTTCAGTAACACCTCCTGAGGGCGAAGTTTTAACGCCCATCATTGCAGGTCAGCTAAACCAAGCTTATGCAGTACTTCATCCAGGACCTTTAACTGCTTATAAACGCTGGCCACTTGCATACTGGCAGCAACTCATCACTTGGTTGACTCAACAAGGCTTGCAAGTAGTAATAAGCGCATCCTCTGCAAAACAAGACTTACAACTCAATCAGGATATTCTGTCTTTACTAGATGAATCCACTCGCAAGCAAGTCATTGATACTGCTGGGAAGCTATCTATTCCACAGGCAGGCACTTTACTGCGTGGTGCAGCTTTATATATTGGTGTTGATACCTCTATCACCCATTTAGCCGCGGCCTGCAATACCCCGACAATTGCATTATTTGGAGCAACTCCACCAAGCAATTTTGGCCCTTGGCCAAATGGCTTTATTGGTGATCAGCCCTATCAATTACGGGCCCGAACTCAAACTGTCGGGAATGTCACTATCTTGCAAGGTCCTGGTGAATGTGTTCCGTGTCGTAAAGCAGGCTGCCAGGATCGCGCAGATAGTCATAGTGAGTGCTTAGATCTACTGGAACCTAGTCAAGTTATTGCCGCTGCCAAGCAAATCCTAAAGCAATAAAGATTAATGGTACTGAACTTGTACAGGGTTATTTTGCTTAGAGGCCAAAATCTGGCTCAAACCATGCAGACAAGCATCATCAGGATAGATCCGTAAATCCTCTGGGAACTGCATTAAGCATGCACCCCCACTAGTGGTGACAGCAGCAGTCAACATCAAACCCTTTACTGCATCATTAGAATTCGGATGTGAGAAGTTGGCAGAGCCAAACTTAGGATCACGTACGCGACTAGACATCAGATATGGACTAATTTGAGAGCGCAACATCTTGATATCGATCGCTGTATCAATGAAGACATGCACATTACGAGCAAACCGCATTCGCGCTCCAGTAATATCCATCACTGCCTCAGAAACAATGCGCATTCCACCTGAAAATTTATCTGGCGTGACATTCACTTTTGCAACTAATAACTCATCTTCTTTTAACCAAGAACGATTAGGTTCATATACTTCGCTATAGAGTGTCACCTCTAAAGCAGCAGTACCATCGTCAATCGTAGCAATCATCATGCGACCACGCTGGCCCGTTAACATACGGGCAGAAGTGATGATGCCAGCAATCAATTGATCCTTACCTTCGCTGATCTTTGCTAAAGGTTGGCGAATAAAATGTGCTGTCTCTTCTCGATAGGCATCAAACATGTGTCCTGTTAAACAAAGCCCAAGTGCAGTCTTTTCTTCTTGGAGTCGCTTTTTTTCAGACCAGATGGGCTCACGAACCAATTCTGGGAGATGTCGATTTTCTTCTCCAACTACATCAAATAAACTCACTTGATGAATCGAGGCCTCTGCTTGCTCTGCAGCTTCAATTGCCCTAGCAAGAGAAGATAATAATGTGGAACGAATATCGTATAAGTTGCCGCCAGCAGCCAGACTATCTCGATACAGACTATCGAATGCACCAGCCCGCATTAAGGCCTCAATCGCCCTACGGTTCACTTGTCGACGATCAACTCTTGCACAGAAATCAAACAAGTCTTTAAATGGACCGCCCGTCTCACGGGCTTTGACAATCGCTTCGATTGCTGCTTCACCGGTTCCGCGTACGGCACCAAGACCATAACGAATATGACTTATTGGTGAATCAGGCGCCGCATCTGGAGCGCGCAAAGGAGTGAACTCATAGACGCCTGTATTAATATCGGGTGAGAAAACTCGAATCTGATTTGCTAAGCAATCGTCATAGAGAATCTTCACTTTATCGGTGTCATCCATCGCGAGCGATAAGTTGGCTGCCATAAATTCAGCTGGGTAGTACGCCTTTAGCCAAGCAGTCTGATAGGCTAAAAGTGCATAAGCAGCAGCGTGAGATTTATTAAACCCATAGCCCGCAAAACGCTCCATCAAGTCATAAATCTCATTGGCCTTGGCTTCACTAATACCACCCGCTTTGGCGCCATCACTAAAGATCTTGCGATGCTGCGCCATTTCTTCTGGCTTTTTCTTACCCATCGCACGGCGCAACATATCAGCACCGCCTAATGAGTAGCCGCCGATCATCTGCGCCATCTGCATCACCTGCTCTTGATACACCATAATGCCGTAGGTTTCACGCAAAACAGATTCAATACGAGGATCTGGATACTCTACTTTTTGACGTCCATGCTTACGCTCAATAAAGTCTGGTATCAGATCCATAGGACCAGGACGATACAGGGCGACCAGAGCAATAATGTCCTCAAAGCGGTCGGGCTTAGCCTCGCGCAGCATACCTTGCATGCCGCGACTTTCAAGCTGGAATACCGCTACGGTATTAGCCCGCTTTAAGACCTCAAATGCCTTCTCATCATCAAGCAGGATTTCACTCATGCTCCAATCTTTGCGATCAGTATGCAAAGCCTTGATGCTTCGCTCTGCAGCAGCCAAGATCGTCAGTGTTGTGAGGCCTAAAAAGTCAAACTTCACCAGACCAATTGCTTCAACATCATCTTTATCAAACTGACTAATGACAGAACTACTATCCTGATCTTTAGTCTCTTGTGTATACAGAGGGCAAAAATCAGTGAGGCGACCTGGAGCAATCAATACACCACCAGCATGCATACCCACGTTCCGCGTCATCCCCTCTAGCTGTTCAGCTAAAGAGAGCAGTTGACGTACCTCATCTTCGTTCTTCTCACGTTCGGCTAATTGCTTTTCTTCTTTCTTCGCCATATCAATCGTCATGTATTGACCTGGCTTATTTGGTACAAGCTTGGCAATTCCATCGACAAAGTTATAACCCTGCTCTAGTACGCGCCCAACGTCCCGAATTGCTGCTCTCGCTGCCATCGTTCCAAAGGTAGCAATTTGACTAACCGCATCTTTGCCATATTTATCTTTGACATATTGAATGACCCGATCACGCCCATGTTGACAAAAGTCGATATCAAAGTCGGGCATTGAGACCCGCTCAGGATTTAAGAAGCGCTCAAAAAGGAGGTTGTATCGCAAAGGATCCAGATCGGTAATGCCTAATGAATACGCCACCAAAGATCCAGCACCTGATCCTCTTCCTGGGCCGACTGGTACACCATTATTTTTAGCCCAGTTAATGAAATCTGCCACGATGAGGAAGTAACCAGGAAAGCCCATCTGAGAAATTGTCTTCACCTCAAACACTAGGCGATCGTGATAGCGTTGTTGCTCATTGGCGCGCTTTTCTGGATCAGGAAAATTACGCTCCATATGGCGCTTCAAACCAATCTCTGATTGCGCCATTAAATACTCATCTAAAGTAACCCCTTGCGGTGTCGGAAAATCAGGTAAGCGCGGCTGACCAAGAACTAAAGATAAATTACAACGTTTTGCTATCTCGACCGAGTTTGCTAGAGCAACAGGTAAATCGGCAAACCGTTTTTCCATTTCTGCTTGGGTTAAAAAATATTGCTCTTCATTAAATTTCTTTTGACGACGGGGGTTGCCCAATAACTCACCTTCAGCAATACATACGCGTGCCTCATGAGCCGTAAAATCTGTCCTTTTCATGAACTGGACTGGGTGCGTAGCAACGACTGGTAGGTCTAACTCACTGGCCAAATGACAAGCTAGCTGGACTTGTTTTTCATCTTGAGGATGACCACCGCGCTGCACTTCAAGATAAAACGAATTAGGAAAGAGTGTATTTAGGCGCAGCGCTGCTTGTTTTGCCTGCTCATCTTGACCGGCTAATAATGCTGCACCCACTTCTCCACTTCGACCCCCAGATAAAGCAATTAATCCAAACGCTAAAGTTCGCTTGGCTACCTTATCCTCTTCCTTCGCCGCAGGCTCACTAAACCAAGTCATATCGACTTCAGCTCGACCTCGAGTTTGATTATCTAGGGATGCTCTGCTGAGCAACTGACAGAGGTTTAAGTAGCCAGAATGGTTTTGTACTAAAAGCAATAAACGATGGGGTTGATCTGGTTCTAAAGGATTACTAATCCAAACATCTGCGCCAGCAATAGGTTTGACGCCACCAGAGCGGGCGGCAGTATAAAAACGCACCAAACCAAATAAATTGCTCAAGTCAGTCAGGGCTAGCGCGCCCATTTCATCTTTGGCGGCGGCGGCTACTGCATCATCTATGCGAACGACCCCATCCGTAATCGAAAACTCGGAATGAAGGCGAAGATGAACAAAACGGGGTAAAGCCATGAGATGATTTTAGCTGTGTCCAAGTTCAAAAACCCTCCCTCCCAACCAGTCGGCTACCGCGGGCGATTTGCCCCTTCTCCGACCGGCCCTCTCCATGCAGGATCCCTGGTTGCAGCCCTCGGGAGCTGGCTAGATGCCCAAAAAATAGGGGTCAATGGCTCCTGAGAATCGAAGATCTAGATACCCCCCGATGCGTCCCAGGGGCTGGCGAGCAAATACAAGAGCAGTTATTGGCTTGCGGCCTAGCTTGGGATGAGGATGTCACCTGGCAATCAGAACGTCTAGCAGGCTATCAAAAAGCCTTCGAAAAGCTCAATTTAATCAAGCTGCTCTATCCCTGCTCTTGTTCAAGACAAACCATTGCACACACCCTAGCCCAAATGGGAATACAAACACCCCGCAATCAAGAAATGGTTTATCCAGAAAGCTGTCGGCCAGAACCATTGATCACATACTCTTCAGAAGACCTCAACAATACCAAGCTGACTTGGAGACTTGCTCTCCCACCTGACTGCAACATGACATTCATAGACGAGGCCTTAGGAGTACAAAGTCAGCAGCTCAATACTCAAGTAGGAGATTTTGTGATTCGCCGTAATGATGGTTTATTTACCTACCAGTTGGCTGTAGTGGTAGATGATGCTCTTCAAGGTATTACGCATATTGTGCGCGGCCAAGACCTACTGAGTAATACCGGAAGACAAATTCATTTACAAAATATTCTGGGATTACCAACCCCCCAGTATTTACATCTACCTTTAGTACTAGATGAGCACGGTGAAAAACTGAGTAAACAAACTTTAGCCACACCCATTCAGACGCAGAATGCGAAAGAAGCACTTGCAGAATTACGTAAAGCAGCAAAACACTTGGGGCTGAGGCAATTACCAGATAGTGAAAACATCACGATTGCCGAGTGGCTTCTAGCGGCTACTCACGCATGGAAAGCGTAAGTAGCTTTCTATACTTTTTTAATACCTCATTTATTTTTTCTTAAAGCCACCAAGCAAGGCACCAACAGTAGGCTTGGCTGGAGTGATGCCCACTTTTTTCTCTACTGGCTTGGCACCCTCTACTGATTGTGGTGCAGCAGTGGGTTCATACGGCCTGTAGAAAAATGGGTCTGACATTTTTGCTGGTACTCCACTATTTAATGATGCGCTGCTTGATGCAGACCTATTTGAAGGCGCCCTACTTTGTGAGGGTGCGCCTTCTGGTAAAGGCTTTACCTCTAACTTGCGCTTCATCAACCTTTCTATATCGTCTAGAAGACGCTTTTCACTAGCATCGACTAAAGCAATCGCATCACCTGTACTGCCCGCACGCCCTGTTCTACCAATGCGGTGAATAAAATCTTCTGCGTTGTAAGGCAATTCATGATTAATGACGCAAGGCATATCGGGGATATCTAAACCACGTGCCGCTACATCGGTTGCTACCAATACTTCAATAGCGCCTGACTTAAAAGCATCCAGAGTAAGGGTACGCTCACCCTGGCTTTTATCACCATGAATTGCGCCTGCCTTAATTCCATCGCGCTCTAAGGCCCGCGCTAACCTAGCACAGCCTAAGCGGCTATTAGTAAAAATGATGCATTGGCGAGATAAGCCTTGGCGAGTCCGGGACTCCAACACTTTGACAATGGCACTTTGTTTATCGCTAGAGGACACCATATGCACTACTTGTTTTACGGTGTCAGCAGCTGCATTTTGTCGTGCAACTTCTACTGTTACTGGAGTGCGTAAATAACTTTGGGCTAATTTTTTAATCTCTTGAGAAAAGGTTGCAGAAAATAAAAGTGTTTGTCTTTGCGCCGGAATTAAATTAATAATGCGCTGTAGATCCGGCAAGAAGCCCATATCCAGCATACGATCTGCTTCATCCAGCACCAACAACTCGACTTGGGATAGGTTTGCCACCTTAGAACCAATATGATCTAACAAGCGACCAGGTGTAGCGATCAAAATCTCGACGCCATTGCGCAGCAAAGCCACCTGCTCCTTCATATCAACGCCGCCATAAACAACCGCGGTCCGCAGATCTGTATGCTTAGAGTAACTAGCAGCATTCTCAGCCACTTGGACTGCTAACTCTCTGGTAGGCGTTAAGACCAAGGCACGAATCGGATGACGCGCAGGAGAAGCGCTATTACTAGCGTGGCGCAAAATCTTTTGAATAATGGGTAATACAAAAGCAGCTGTCTTACCTGTACCAGTTTGGGCTGCGCCCATTAGATCGCTACCTGCTAATACATGTGGAATGGATTGCGCTTGAATCGGTGTCGGGATCGTGTATCCCTGTTCAGAAACCGCTTTTTGAATCAGTGGATCTAGACCAAAATCAGCAAAAGTGATTGTTGCCGCAGGAGTGTCACTAGGGGTGATCTCTTCACCAAGCCCTGTAGAAGAAGTTATTTCAGTATCAGTATTTATCAAGGTAACTTACAGAATGGCAGCGATACCGGCCTTAGCAGTGGCAGCATCCTCGGCCGATTTAACGCCGGAAACGCCGACTGCGCCGATGGTATGACCATCTATTTCAATATTGACGCCGCCCTCTAGCATGCCTGAGACGTGCGGGGCAGATAAAAATGCATGGCGGCCATTGTTAATAATTTCTTCGTAAACAAGAGTTTCACGTTTACCCATTGCAGCAGTTCGTGCTTTTTCTTGAGCGATATAGGCAGACAAGGGGGCGCAACCGTCACGACGAATTAAACCCAACATGTGGCCGCCTTCATCACAAACAGCAATCGTGACTGCCAATTTATGTTTGGCAGCATATTGGTCTGCAGCCTCCAAAATCTTTTGTACAGCCGCTTGTGTCAAATAATGTTTATTAGCCAACATGTTTAATCTCTCTATCTCGAATTTGGTTCAGTAATTGCAATATCAATGCATGAATTATAAGGGGTATAGGGGTGCGAGCCTTGCTAGCACTTACTTTAAGAACTCCTGGGCAGCTACAACGCCACTTTCCTTGGGTTTATAGCCCATAGATCCCAAACTCATTTCTACCCCGCTTAGGGCAGCCATCAAGCTGAGCTCATTACAGTCACCCAAATGTCCAATGCGAAACATTTTTCCTTTGAGCTTGCCAAGGCCAGTACCCAACGAGAGATTAAATTTTTCTAAGGCATGTTTACGCAATTTATCAGCATCCATACCATCGGGCACAACAACACCAGTCAGTACTGGAGAATATGCACTAGGATCCTGACATTGGTTTTCTAGACCCCAAGCCGCTACAGCATGACGGCATGCTTGTGCCAAACGTTGATGGCGGGCAAAAATATTATCCAAGCCTTCACTCATCATCATATCTAAGGATTCATGTAAGCCATACATCAGATTAGTACTAGGAGTTGTTGGCCAATAACCTGTTTTATTCATTTCCAAAATCTCATCCCAAGCCCAATAAGACTTCGGAATCTTATTGTGTTTACTGACTTCAATTGCCTTAGGTGATAGAGCATTAAATCCAATGCCTGGTGGCAACATTAAGCCTTTTTGTGAACCACTAATTGTGACATCAGCACCCCAAGCATCATGCTCAAAGTCCGCAGAGCCTAAGCCAGATACGCTATCAACGAGTAATAAGGCAGGATGTTTTGCTGCATCAATCGCTTTGCGAACAGCGAGGATATTTGAAGTCATACCGGTAGATGTTTCGTTATGCACAACACATACCGCCTTGATCTCGTGTTGCGTGTCTTTACGCAAACGCTCTTCAATCACAGAGGCATCAACACCCCAACGCCATGTATCGTGACCCACTTTGCCGATGACCTCAACATCCAGGCCAAGTCGCTTAGCGAGTGCACGCCATAAATTAGCAAACTGCCCAGTTTCATAAAACAGCACTTTGTCATTAGGATTCAAAACGTTTACCAACGCTGCTTCCCATGCGCCTGTTCCAGATGCGGAATAAATCATGACGGGCTGTTTGGTTTTGAAGATTTTCTGAATACCCTCTAAAACTTTTAGACCAAACTGACCAAATTCAGGTCCACGATGATCAATGGTTTGATAGCTAATAGAGCGCAGCACACGGGATGGCACTGGACTAGGTCCAGGAATATGTAAAAAGTGACGTCCTGAAGGGTGGTTATCGAGTTTCAGCATGCTTTGTCTCATTGAGTTTTTGGGTTAATAGTGCCGATAGTGTACGGTAAATTTCCTAAATTTTCTATTTTGTATGCAAAAAATACAATTTAAGCATTAAAAATAAAGCCAAAATAAGGGTTTATTTATCATTTACCTTAGATTATCATTATTTTGTATACAAATTAAGGCATAAGCATGGCAGCGATAGAACAACCCAGCTCTCAAAATTTGCATGAGGCAACCTTTCAAACCCTAAAGTCTTTATTGGTTGAAGGAAAGATTGCGCCTGGCAGCAAACTCAATGAACGAGAACTTGCAGAAAGCTTGAATGTGTCGCGCACCCCTATTCGGGAGGCTATTCGGCGACTAGCCGCAGATGGCTTAGTCGAATTGATCGCCAATCGTGGCGCTATTGCAGTACAACTGAGCATCGATGATGTGATTCACACCTTTGATGTGATTGCAGAATTAGAGGGCTACTCTGGAGAATTGGCTGCTAAAAATATTAGCGACAGCACTCTCTCTGAATTAGAAGCCCTTCAATATGAAATGATGGCTTCTTATGCGAGACGTGATTTATCTAGCTATTACAAATTGAACCTACGTATACATCGCCTGATTCATAACGCAGCGAATAACCCTGTATTAGCAACGCTCTTCTCTCAAGTGAACTCTCGCATTGAAGCCTTGCGCTTTCGGTCGAATCAAGATGGTGTGAAATGGGAAAAAGCAGTAGAAGAACATCAAGAGATGCTCGATGCCTTGAAGGCACGGGATAGCGCCCGAATGCGTAAAGTCATGATCGCCCATGTCACTAAAAAGCGAGATGTCGTTGTTCAGTTACTGAAATCCGAATCAGGTTTACAAGTTAGCCAAGTATGAATAAGCCTATAGATATCCCTGAGATCAAAGCAGTCATGATTGATCAGGCGCTACTAGCAAAGCGTTTGCGCGAGGAAACCTCTGGCGAAGTCATGACCGATATTGCGAGTCGCGGCCGCTATGCAACCGATGCCTCTATTTATCAAGCTATGCCTGTTGCTGTGTTTGTACCGAAGACAGCGCAAGATATTGCAATCGCCATTCAGATTGCTGCTGACCTGAAGGTGCCAGTATTGCCTAGAGGCGGCGGTACTAGTCAATGTGGCCAAACCACAGGAACTTCGCTGGTCATTGATAACAGTAAATACTTTAGAAATATTCTCGATCTCAATCTTGATCAAGGCTATGTTGAAGTAGAGCCAGGTATGGTGCTCGATCATTTGAATGCTCAACTAAAGCAACATAGTCTTTGGTTTCCAGTAGATGTTTCTACTGGAGGGCAAGCTACGATTGGTGGTATGGCAGGCAATAATTCTTGTGGCAGTCGCTCGATTGCTTACGGCAATATGGTGCACAACGTTTTAGGAATTGATGCGTGGCTCGCCAATGGTCAAATTGGACAATTTGCTAACTATGCCAATAGCTCTGGTGTTGCCAAAAAATTAGGTGATTTTGTAAAAGGCTTAGCTAATCATCTTCAACCTGAAATCGAAGCTCGTTTTCCGAAAGTACTCAGACGGGTAGCAGGATATAACCTCGATATCTTTCAACCCCAAAGCGAATTACCTTACACACAAGATGGCAGTGTCAATCTATCGCACCTCTTAGTTGGTAGTGAAGGCACGCTAGCCTACTTTAAATCACTCAAACTCAAACTGTCCCCTCTCGCTGGGCATAAAGTATTGGGAATTGTGAACTTTGCCAGCTTTTATAAGGC
>Ga0114975_10002631_pt1 | contig 12257 bp, 17 predicted proteins | sample S_130626_EF_Meta_FD_87031 | JGI IMG/M metagenome (GOLD analysis project Ga0114975, IMG submission 87031) | Freshwater microbial communities from Lake Simoncouche, Canada to study carbon cycling - S_130626_EF_MetaG | ecosystem: Environmental > Aquatic > Freshwater > Lake | place: Lake...
AGCTAGAGTCTATTCCTGATGAAGAACTTTTAGAAGTTGCAGCCTGGCAGCGTAAAGAAGGTAAGAACCCCGAGGGTGGTTTAAATGCTAAAGGTATAGCAGCTTACCGTAGAGAAAATCCAGGATCTAAATTACAAATGGCTGTAACAACCAAACCGTCTAAGTTAAAGTCTGGTAGTAAGGCAGCAAATAGAAGAAAATCTTTTTGTGCGCGAATGGGTGGTATGAAGAAAAGACTAACATCCGCAAAGACTGCAAGGGATCCTGATTCAAGGATTAATAAAGCCTTGAGAAAATGGAATTGCTAAATTAACTTATAATAATAAAAACCTAAAGGAACCAAGATGTTTACACAAAATAGTATTTCGAAAGATCTTCAAGACTCTATTCGCAAAGTGATAGAGGCAACTAATGTAACTGTACACAACGGGGAAGCAGAAGGCTCTGTACCTAAGACACCCCGTGAAAAAGAATTAGCTGCTAAACATGGCAATAAGAACCGTATCACAATGGGCGATGTACTAAAAGCCCGTGGTGTAGTACAAAAAGAAGAAGTTGTACAGGCTGATGAAGCTACTGCTCTTGAAAGATTAAAGGGCGTAGGCGGCCCTAGAGCTGCTCAAAACTTACCAATGGGTCATGCTGGCAAAGTAACAATGAAGCATGTTATGAAGAGTGATGCTACACCTCAGGTAAAAGCTGCTATTAAAAAAGCTGCACCGGATATTAAAACTTATGGTGATCGTGCTGCTGCGCTCAATGCTGCAGGTATTAGACGTGAAGAAGTTGAACAACAAAACGAAGCTAAATCAGAGTCCAAAAAAGATTTCCAGGCGCGTCAAGAAAGATTAGCTGCAGCTGCTGCTCAAACTGCAAAAGACCCAGCACGTTTAAAAAGAATGATGAGTATTCCTGGATACTCAGCGGCAATGGGTTTAGCTAATAAGACGACTACAAAAGAAGAAGTTGAAGAGCTAGATGAACTATCTAGAACAACTCTCGGTTCTTATGCTAAGAAAGCAACCCGTGATGCAACAATTACGCGTAAAATTGCTGCAGATTTTGAGCATCAAGGTAAGCGAGCAAAAAGCCCAGGGATGAAGGCCGCAAGCGATATGCTTTCACAAAGATACAAAGCAAAATCTTTTAAACGTAGAGACGGTGTTGATAGCGCGGTTAATCGTTTAGTTAAAGAAGACGCGGAACAATTTGATGAAACAGTACTAGTTCACGCTACGTATGAAATTAAAGACTCTTATACATTCGGTGAATACTTAACAACAGCTAAGAATTTAGTTGGAGATGAGGGTGCGGTTGAATTAGCTAATGAAGCATTTAAAGTACAAGACACAGATATTTTTGCTGAAGAATTAAGTTCTATGGACATTATGTCTAGAATTAACAGCCATAGAAAAGCAGGTCACACTGTTACAGAGCCTAAATATAGTACCAAAGCGGGCAAGCCATACCACGAATATGTTGTAACTGATAAGGAATCCGGTACACGCCGTAAGTATATACATCACGGTGATGTTTCGAAAGTGGAAAACATGGGTGCCAAACCGAAAAAAGACGAGCAATAATTAAGGAGACAAAACATGTCCTCATGGGGTCAATCAGATAATACAACTATTGCAGGTACAGTAACTACTTACGCTGCAAACACTAACGTTGTTGGTTCATCGACGTATTTTTTATCTAACTTAAATGCTGGAGATTATATTACTATCTCTGGCGTTACAGGTAAGAATCAAATTCAATCTATCGCCTCTAACACCGCATTAGTCCTGGAAAATATTCCACGTGCAGCAGTTACTGGTAAGGTTGCGTTTGTACAGCAAGGGCCTAAAGTTGTACATAGCAGCAATACATACGCTTTATCTAGACAAAGCAATGTACTATCCATTGAAAATATCTATGGCGTGGATTCAGCTGAAATGTTAACTATTGCAGTTGGCTCTGTAGCTATTTCTAATGCTGGTGCAGGATATCAAAGACTTGCTAATACAACAGCTATTACTGCTAATACAACAGGTGTGTTTACTACAACTGGTGCTGTGCAGCCTCAACAAAATGCAACCGCTACACTGACATTCACAAGCAATGTACTAACAGCAATTACGATTACAAATCAAGGCGCAGGTTATTCTCCAGCGTCTAATACAATTGCAGTAACTGCTAATACAACATTTGTAATTGCAACGACTGGTGGATCACAACCAACAACAAATGCAACCGGTACAATTAGCTATACAAATGCTGGTACAGTTGCTAATGCGTCACACGCTGGTTGGGTATCGCTGGTAGTGTATACAGATGCATACGGTAATACTAGAGAAAAGTCTGAAGTACTTGTAGCAATGTCTAAGAACGGCATTACAGGTGATGATGAAGATACTAAGTTCCCTGACTAATAATGGCAGATAGCAAAGTTAGTGAATTAACATCGGCTACCTCTTTTGGAGTAGCCGATGTTCTGTACCTAGTACAATCTGGTACCAGTCGAAAAATGACTGGTGCTGTATTGTTTGCAAATGCAGCTAACGTAACATTAAAAGGTAATATTAATCTCGACCCATCTGTACAGACGATGACCTCGGCTGGTGCGATTAGTCTTACTGTTCCTGTAACACATCTGAATGCTGATGCATCTGGTGGTACTATTACAATAGCTAACGGTACAACAAATCAAGTTAAATATTTAGTTATGATTGCGACTGCTGGTGGTTCTTATACTATCAATGGTGTTAGTTCAAACATTGCAAATAATGCAAACGTTGTATTCAGCGCGGTAGGTAAAACTGCTCAGCTACTGTATACCAATAATAAGTGGTTCATGGTTGGGGGTACTGCTACCCTTACATAAGATGATTTTTGAATTGACTGAAGAAAACTTTAATATTTACGCTATCAAACATTATGATAATCCAGCTTGTAAAGGCATGGCAGAGTATAATGATGATTTAAAGCGGTTTAGATATCTGAAAAGATTGTTTAAGAAATATAAATCTGAAAATGATCTAAAAGAAAGATTAATACTTAACCATATAGTTGTTTTGTACAATTTGTTTGGTCCAGAGGCATCTACCAAGATGCTTTTTTTTAAGATTGAGAAACCATATTGGCCTCAGCTTAAGACGTTTTTAATTATGATAAACATTATGCCAGAGATAATTACAAAGAATGGCGAGGTTTATAGGGAGTCAGATATTGCTGTTGATCCCTATATTGTAGATATTTTAAGGAAACTATAATGGGTCGTTTTGTTGATTCAATCATTGCATACCGTATTTTAAAAATGCTTACGACACCGTTTGAAAAAACTGCCGCTTTTCATCTTGGCATTATTGATGCTAGCGGTAATGAATTAAAAAGAATGAGCGATCTTCATACGACGCCTGAGCGTGATGCGTATACAATTTTAGATAGAATGATATATCGCATTAAGCGAATGATAGAGAAGATACCAGTACAGAATAAAAAATTACTTACGTTTGCAGCTGCTTTATCTCTTATTAAAGAACATGCAAATGATACAACAGAACCTATTGATATTGAGTCCAGATACCTAGATAGATTACATGAAGATTTAACAGAAGAAATTGACTATATAAATAAATTTATTAGTGAGCAGCAAACCTTAACTTTTAAACAATTTATGGAAGAGGCTCCTGCTAATAACGCTTCAGCAACACCTGGTGTAGCTGGATTTACTCCCGATACCTTAGGGGTGAGGCCGGGTAAGAAGAAAACTGTTTTAAGAAGAGGGTTACCTAATGTTAAGTAAAATTTTAAATCTATTTAAGAAAAAAGAAGCACCAGCTGCTGTTGTTCAAGACGAAGTTAAAATTGTAATGAACCCTCCAGTTCCTTTCCCAACTGAACGCCCTGCTGAACAAGTTGCTGCTCCTGTAGTAGAGACACCTGCAGAGCCAAAAGTACAAAAGCAGGCTGCTAAACCTAAAGCTGCTCCTGCAGCTAAAAAAACGGTTAAGGCTAAAAAATAATGTCAGCAGATATTAACGAGCGTGTTGGCGTGGTCGAAACAAAAGTTGCAAACCTTGACGAAAAATTAGACGACCTAAAATGCGACGTTAAGGACATGCATGATTGTTTAGATAAAACAAGAGACACAATTAAGGATCAATTAGATAAAATGTATGATGCTTCTTGTGATCAACATGCCGCACTTAATAGGGATATTAAAGAGCTTAAAAAAGATCGTGATCGTTTTGTTTATACGATGGCTGGTCTTATTGCAGCGCTTGGTCTTCTTTCTGGTAATGCGGATAAGGTAATGAAACTGTTCGGCTAAATCTATTGCATTTACGTTGTAAGTAGTATATAATAAGGCCTCTTGCGAGGCCTTTTTTTATGTCGTTATTTTTGGATCAGAAGTACTTAATGCTGATAAGTAATCGTCTTCCTCTGTTTAAGAAGAAGAAGGACTTAACGTATAACTGCAGATGTATTCTGTGTGGTGACTCCCAGAAGAATACCCGTAAGACTCGCGGCTACTTCTTTGCATTTAAAACCGATCTACGTTATAAGTGTTATAACTGTGATGCGTCGGTTAACTTTTCTAACTTTCTTAAAACTCAAGATTCAAATTTATACTCTCAGTATGCATTAGAGAAGTATAGCGAGGGGCATAAAGTTTCTTCTAATGTAATTCCTGAATTTAAATTTGAAGAACCAAAGTTTAAAACTATTGAAGAAAAAATTGTAGACAAGCTATTTGATAGGCTTGATACTTTACCAGAAGATAACGAAGCTGTTGTCTTTTGTAATGCAAGAAAAATTCCAAAAGAGAAATTTAATTTGCTTTATTATATCGATAACATGAAGGATATTGTCCAGTTATCGGATAAGTATAAAGAGAGTATCCGAGGTGAAGAACCTAGGTTAGTACTTCCGTTCTATGATAATCATAATCTAACAGGTGTAACTTGTAGAGCGCTTAGAGGTGAAGCACTTAGATATATAACTGTCAAAGTTAAAGAAGATGTTCCTCTTATCTTTGGAATGGATACTGTTGATAGGACTAAACTTGTGTATGTAGTTGAAGGTCCTATCGATAGTTTGTTTATTAAAAATGCTATTGCTGTAACTGGTACTGCCTTTAATAAACTTAACGAGCTGAATATTGATAAAGAAAAACTAGTGGTAGTAATCGATAATCAGCCTCGCAATAAAGATGTATGTAAAATTCTTAGTAAGAATATTGATCTAGGTTACAATGTAGTTATCTGGCCGCAGACAATTGAAGAGAAAGATATTAATGAAATGGTTCTTGCTGGACGCAATGTAAGTAAGATTTTGAAAGACAATACATTTAGCGGGTTGACTGCTAAGATGAAATTTACAAGTTGGAAGAGGTGTTAATGCAAGTCAGACTAGAGTGTACTAAAGTTACTTCAACTATTTTCCCAATGGCAGGTACATTGGCGGGTCAAATATAATAAATAAATACCATGTTCATAATAGACTTCCTACCCTTCTGGGTCTTTCACCTATTAGTATTTACTGGCATAGCTGCGGTTATAGCTAGTTTCTTCTTTAAATTCATCCCCGTTATTAATCTTTATTCTATACCAATTCAAATTATTGGTATTGTAGCAATTTCTGCAGGATTATTCTTTGAGGGCGCAGTCTCCAACGAAGAAAAATGGTTAGCAAAAGTAAAAGAAGAAGAAGCAAAAGTAGCTGTTGTTGAAGTTAAATCAGCAGAAGAAAATGTAAAAGTTATTACAAAGTATGTCAATAAAATCCAGATCGTCAGGGAGACAACAGATGCAATCGTTAAAGAGATACCAATCTATATTACTAAAGATGATGATAGGAAGTGTGAGCTGTCTAATGCTGCTATCGTGCTCCACAACAGTGCCAGTCAAAATACCCTTCCCCCAGGTCCCGGAACAATTGCTCCTGGAGCCTCCGATGTTAAAGCAAGTGAACTCCTCACAACCGTTACTGAAAACTATGGAACCTGCTACGAAATTAGAGAGCAAGTAAAAGCATGGCAAGACTGGTATAGAATACAAAAGAAGACTTACGAAACTATAACTAAATAAGAAAGCAATGACCATTAACATAGATTTAACCCGCGATGCCCTCTTTGACGACCTAGGCTTAAAGAGACTAAAAGAATCCTATATGAAAGATGACGAGCAATCTCCGCAAGAGAGATTTGCTTTTGTATCTGCTGCCTTTGGGAGTAATCCTGAACACGCTCAACGCCTTTACGATTATTCATCTAAGCATTGGCTTAGTTATAGCACCCCGATACTTTCATTCGGTAGATCCTCACGCGGTCTACCTATTAGTTGTTTTTTACCTTATCTAGATGACTCTGCCGAAGGTCTTGTAGATACATTATCTGAAGTAAATTGGCTCAGCATGCTGGGCGGAGGAGTTGGAATTGGTATTGGAATTCGTTCTTCTGATGATAAATCTGTTGGCGTTATGCCTCATCTTCGTACATATGATGCATCATCCCTCGCTTATCGACAGGGTAGGACTCGCCGTGGTAGCTATGCTGCATACCTTAACATTAGCCATCCTGATATTCTTATCTTTCTTGAAATGAGAAAACCAACCGGTGATCCTAATATGAGGACACTTAACTTGCATCATGGTGTAAATATTACAGATGACTTTATGCATATTGTTGAAAAATGTATGCAGGATAAAGATGCAGATGATTCCTGGGAACTAAAAGACCCACATGATGGTACGGTAAGAGAAGTTGTATCTGCAAGAGATCTCTGGCAACGTATTCTTGAAATTAGAATGCAGACCGGAGAACCGTATATACATTTTATTGATACAAGTAATCGTATGATGCCTGAGTTTCAAAAGAAGCTAGGGTTAAGTATCAAGCAGAGTAATCTATGCTCTGAGATTATTTTACCTACAGATAAAAAGCGTACTGCGGTATGCTGTCTATCCTCTTTAAATTTGGAGTACTTTGATGACTGGAAAGATAATGAATTATTTTTGCGGGACACTGCAGAGATGCTTGATAACGTACTTCAGTATTTCATCGATCATGCTAATACTCATGTCAAGCGGGCTAAGTATTCTGCAATGCGTGAGCGTTCTATTGGTGTGGGCGCTCTTGGTTTTCATGCCTATCTGCAACGGAATAATCTTCCTTTTGAGTCAGCCATGGCCGTTGGACAAAACATTAGAATCTTCAAGCATATTAGAAGTAAATTAAATGAAGCGAATTTACAACTGGGTACAGAACGCGGTGAAGCCCCTGATGCTGTTGGCACTGGTCAACGTTTTAGTCATCTTATGGCTATCGCTCCAAATGCTTCTTCGTCTATCATCATGGGAAATACTTCTCCTAGTATCGAACCTTATCGTGCTAATGCTTATCGTCAGGATACGTTATCTGGCTCACAACTAGCAAAAAATAAATGGTTAGATAAACTTATTACAAAACATTTAGAACTTGATGGCGGCACCTGGACACCACAAGGTGAAGAACTGTATCAACAAGTTTGGTCTTCAATTATTGCCAATGATGGCAGCGTCCAACACTTAACTTGGATGGATAATTGGACTAAAGATGTATTTAAGACATCGATGGAGATTGATCAGCGTTGGATTATTCAGCACGCATCGGATAGACAAGTGTTTATCGATCAAGCTCAATCTGTTAATTTGTTCTTCCGACCAGATGCAAATATTAAGTATCTCCATGCTATTCATTACCTGGCATGGAAATCTGGCTTAAAGACCTTATACTATTGCCGATCGGAAAAGATAGGTAAAGCAGATAAAGTATCTAAACGGATCGAACGAGAAGTAATTAAAGAGTTGGATATGAAAGCCATTATGGACGGTGATACTTGTCTAGCTTGCGAAGGATAAAAAATGGTTAAGAAATCAACAGATTTAAAACTTACTGATAGTCGTAATTCATTTAAACCATTTAATTATCCCTGGGCTTATGATGCGTGGTTAAAACATGAACAGTCTCATTGGCTTCATACTGAAGTACCTATGAATGAGGATGTTAAAGACTGGAAAAATAAACTAGATGATAACGAAAAGAAATTCCTTACTAACATTTTTAGGTTCTTTACTCAAGGTGACATTGATGTTGCTGGTGGTTATGTTACTAATTACCTACCCTATTTTCCTCAGCCTGAAGTTAGGATGATGCTATTGGGCTTTGCTGCGCGCGAAGCTCTTCATATAGCCGCATATAGTCACCTCATTGAGACATTAGGTCTCCCTGATACAATGTATAATGAGTTTATGGCGTATGCGGAGATGAAAGAGAAACATGATTATATCATGGATATATCTGATCAAAATTCATCTAAAGAAAATACCGCTAGACATATTGCTGTGTTTTCTGCCTTCACAGAAGGTATGCAATTGTTTAGTTCTTTTATTATGCTATTAAACTTCCCAAGACATGGTAAGATGAAAGGCATGGGTCAGATTGTTACCTGGTCTATTGTAGATGAAACGATGCATACAGAATCTATGCTTAAGTTATTTAAGACATATATTCAAGAAAATAATGAAATTTGGAATGATGAGCTAAAAGGTAGCATCTATACTATTGCTGAATCCATGGTTGCGCTGGAAGATAAATTTATCGACCTAGCATTCGGTATTGCTGAAATGCCCGGCTTAACAAAAGACGAAGTTAAAAAATATATCCGCTATATTGCAGATCGTCGATTGATTGGTTTAGGTATGAAGGGTATATTTAAGGTTAAAAAGAATCCATTACCATGGGTTGAAGAAATGATCAACGCACCTACACATACTAATTTCTTTGAGAACCGTGTTACAGATTATGCCAAGGGTGCCCTATCTGGTGATTGGACTGAGGTGTGGGGTAAAGCGGCTTGAAGGAAAAATATAAGATTGCACACATGAAGGTAGCAGAAGTTTATGCTTCTCTATCTACGGCGATTAGACTCAAAGTTGGCGCCATTGTAGTTAAGGACAACAGAGTTCTAAGTATTGGTTACAATGGTATGCCATCGGGTTGGACAAACGAATGTGAAAATATTATTCGTACCGATGAAGCGAATGGTATAAGTAAGTATACGACAAAAACTAAACCTGAAGTTATACACGCAGAAGCAAATGCAATTGCAAAATTAGCACGCGCAACTGATTCAGGTTTAGATTCAGATATGTTCGTAACACATGCACCATGTATTGATTGTGCAAAAATTATATACGGTGCAGGTATAAGGAAAGTTTATTATCGTAATAGCTATAGAGAAACAGCGGGTATAGAGTTTCTCCAAAAATGTAATATTGAAGTGGAACAAGTATGAAAATTGGATTTAATTGTAGTTCCTTTGACTTATTTCATGCCGGGCATGTTACAATGCTCAAAGAAGAAAGACGTTATTGTGACTATCTTATCGTTGCATTACAAACCGACCCAACAGTTGACAGACCTAAAGTAAAAAATAAACCTATTCAGTCTGTGTATGAGCGCTTTGTACAAGTATCGGCTTGTAGGTATGTCGATGAAGTTTTAGTTTATACAACTGAAGACGATCTCCTCAATATGCTAAAGACACAGCATATTGATATTCGCTTTCTAGGTGATGAGTACAAAACAAAAGAATTTACAGGTAAGCAATGGTGCTTAGATAACGGTATTGAATTGCACTATCATTTAAGAGAACACCCCTATAGTAGCTCTGGTCTAAGAAAAAGAGTTTACGAAGCAGAAAAGGAAAAAGATGTACAAGCTTTACACGTGCGACAGCTGTGATGCAAGGTTTAAAATTAAACATGAGCTCGATGATTCGTATTATGAGGTTAACTTCTGCCCATTCTGTGGCGCTCAAGTCGATGATGAAAACGAGTCAGATGAAAATGAATGAGTGATTGGTTATATAATGGTGAGCCTTTTTTAGATCCTGGAGAACATTATAGTTATGTGTATATTATTACGAACAAGCTTGACGGTAGACGATACATCGGTAAAAAACTCTTTTGGTTTGCGAAACGTAAACAAGTCAATAAAGTCCGTAAACGTGTTAAAGTCGAGTCGGACTGGAAGGAGTATTGGTCTTCTTCAAATGAATTACAAGCAGATGTTCTTAGACTTGGAAAAGAACACTTTACCCGTGAAATAATTCATTTATGTTCTAGTAAAGGTACCGCTAATTACCTTGAAGCAAAAGAACAGTTTGTCCGTAACGTATTAGAAGATAAAGACAACTGGTACAATACCTGGATAAGCGTAAAGGTTAATCGCTCACATCTTAAAGGTCTAAGTAACGCTTGCAAGTAACATTGTAATCAGTTATAATATAGAATAATTAAGGAGTTTGTTATGGAATGGTATAAAGGTGCGAGTGAGGTTGAGCGTGAAATATTTAGAGAATGGGTTACCGATGTATTACGTAAACAAGAGATTACTGTTTCTTTCTTGAAAAAAGACGGTGAGTTACGTGAGATGCGTTGCACCTTGCAAGAAGGTGTTGTACCTGTATTCATACCAGCTACTGATCGCACCAGAACCCCTAATCCTGAAGTATGCCCTGTATTCGATCTTGATAAGCAAGAGTGGCGTTCGTTTCGCTTTGATGCAGTAACAAAGATTAGCTTTACAATATGATTCGTAAGCACCCAGGTTCCAATGAACCGACTGGAATAACTCCAGATGTGTTGGACTATGCCTCAGTATTGTCTCGAGCATTTAATTACTATAATCAAGATAAAGATAAGAAAGATGCAAGACTATATCTTAAGTTATATGTAAAGCATTCTAACCCTTCTTTTAATATAAAGGTACTTGACAGTGTACCTGATAATAAAATTAGTACGACAATGGGTTGGGTAGCAAGGATTATTACTAATGGTAATACTTTGACAGATAAGCATGTAGGTGATCTAGACTCTTATCTTAACTACCTTACTACGCTCAAACAAGAAGTATCGGTTATTGTAAAAGAGAAACCTGCTCGTCCTTCTATTCAAGATCATATGCAGGAAAAGATCTCCGAAACTATCGCTGATCTTGAAGGGGCTATTGATGACTTTGTAACTAAGGGGGTTGTGTTTGATCTCTATAGTTACCTTAAAGGTAATTCTACTCCTCGTACTTTCTGTACTCCTATTGAAGAATGGACGAAGAAGAAAGCTCGAGAATTCATCAAGGTACATCAAGCGGATGATAGTGAAACGAAAGAAGCTTATTCTCATATTAGTAAAAGGCAACTAACCCAGCTTATTAAAATGCTGAGTCAGTTCCTACAAGATACTGAAAAGTTCTCTCAGTATAAAAAAGCTAATCGTAAACCTCGTGTAACTAAAGTTAAACCACCCATCGTACAGGTGGCTAAGCTTAAGTTTAAGAGGGAAGATACGGAACTAAAACTTAAGTCAGTTAATCCTACCGAAATGGTTGGTGCTACGCAAGTATGGGTATACAATACAAAGTATAAGAAACTTGCTGCTTATCGATCTGACTCACCGCAAGGTATTCAGGTTAAAGGTACGGCATTACAGAACTATCAACCTGAAATGTGTGAACAGAAAACTCTACGTAAGCCAGAAGCAACTATTAAAGCATTACTCGGTGCTTCTAAAGTTCAGCTACGAAAACTTATATCTGATCTAACAACTAAAGCATCCGTTGTATCAGGTCGGCTAAATGAAGATTGTATTATTGTGAGGGTTGTTCGGTGATTTTAATTGATTATAGCCAGGTTATTATTTCTAACCTGATGGTAGAAATCGGTACGCGTACTGATATTCCTATCGATGTTAACCTACTACGCCATATGGTAATTAATACTATACGTAGTCATAAGCTTAAATTTGAAGGTGAGTATGGTGAGGTTGTAATTGCTTGTGATAGTAAAAACTACTGGCGTAAACAGGTCTTTCCCTACTATAAAGCTAATCGTAAAAAAGCGCGCGAAGAGTCTAAGCTTGACTGGGCAGCTATCTTTGATGCTATTAATCTTATTAAAGTAGAACTTAAGACTATCTTCCCGTATAAAGTAATTGAAGTCGAAGGTACTGAAGCAGATGACGTAATTGCGTCTATTGTATATTGGTCTTTGAACAACGACATGGCTGAAGGTACCCTGTTTCCTTCTCCTAGACCTTTACTAATCATATCTGGCGACCATGACTTTAATCAGCTACAAAGATATAAGCACGTTAAGCAGTTCTCACCTGTACAGAAGAAATTTATTAGGTTAGATACCTCTGCTGATAAAACGGTACTTGAGCATATCATTCGC
>Ga0114975_10002632_pt1 | contig 12255 bp, 10 predicted proteins | sample S_130626_EF_Meta_FD_87031 | JGI IMG/M metagenome (GOLD analysis project Ga0114975, IMG submission 87031) | Freshwater microbial communities from Lake Simoncouche, Canada to study carbon cycling - S_130626_EF_MetaG | ecosystem: Environmental > Aquatic > Freshwater > Lake | place: Lake...
GCAATGTTTGTTTTTGAAACTAGATGATTCATTTGTTAATAGATTAAATATTCTTTAGAAGATGGATTAAGATATTCTTCAATTTGGATTCTTGTTTTATATAAGCCTATCCAGCCTGCAAGATTTGCTGCTAAAGGAAAAAGCATTAACCAGCCTGCATTCCAAACATTTTTCCAAACACCCAATACACCAATAAACGAGTAGGCAAAAGCAACTCCAATAGGCACTGCAAGAATTAATATTAACCACTTTAAATTTGGATTAAAGCTTGATGATTTCAATAGTAAGAAAATAATCATGTAAACAAGCCAAGCTATTAAACCAAATCCAACCGCTAATAGCAATGAATAGCCATACATAATGGGTACTGCAATAACTGGCAGCGTTATCATTGCATAATAAAAAAGAGCGTAACAAAAGGTTATAAATGTAAGTTTCATATTGAAAGTGCTTTGAATTTCAAAGTATTTATATAAAAAAAATTATTTAGTTGAGTTGATCATTTTTTCGAGAGCTTCAATGTGTTGTTTAAATGCTTTTTCACCAACTTTGGTAGTTGTATAAGTTGTGTTGGTTTTTCTTCCAATAAAACCTTTCAAAACTTTTATATAACCACTTTCTTCCAATCCCTTTATGTGGCTGGCTAAGTTGCCGTCTGTTATTTGCAATAGCTCCTTTAAGTCATTAAAGTTAATCTCATCGTTTACCATTAAAGCACTCATTATGCCTAACCGTATTCGATTATCAAAAACCTTGTTTAAATTTAGAATTGGGTTCATTTTATTAATTTCATTATCACAACTACCTATTATTCCCTCTCATATTTATTCCACATATAAACACCGTATATAATGTGCAAAACACCAAAACCAATTGCCCAAAAGTATAACCCAAAACCAATAAACCAAAGATTGATTAATCCCAATGCTATTTGGCAATAACCTAGGTATCTAACTTCTCCAAGCGTATATTTAGATGCATTAACCAAAGCCAAACCATAGAATATTAAACAGCCTGGAGCAATGAATCCATAAGCTTCATTCTCTATTAGTTTCAATAGGTATATTCCTCCAGCAATCATTGGTATCATTACATTAATAAACAAGCGTTTTGAAGTAGACCCCCACAGTGGTGTGTTTGTTTTTTTACTACGTAAATATGTAAATAGAAATGATAGAATAAATGCTAATATAAAAGTTATAACGGCAATTACAAACAAACGATTACCCATAAAAGATTCGATGCTAACACTACCAGTTCTAGAAGTTTCGTAAATATTAACATCTAGAGATTTTAAAACATTACCGCTGCTAGTTGAAATTACATCATAAGCAAAGTAGGCTCCAACTAAAGCACAAGAGCCTGCTGCAATCCCACTTAATCCACTTAAACTAATGAAACGACTACTTCGCTCCATCATCTGTTTTATGTGATGTAAATCTTGTTGATGTTCTTGATTTGAAGTATTCATAAAAGCACTTTGAAAAGCAAAGTAAATAGAAATAATTTATTTGACCAAATTTTTTTAATTGAATGAAAACTTTAGTTACCAGTATTTCGCTTTGAAAATATAATAAAAGAAAACTATTCCATTACAGGTCTCAACCATCTTTCCATTTCATCTTTGCTCATTCCTTTACGTTTAGTATAATTTTCGAATTGATCCTCTTGAATTTTACCAATACCAAAATATTGACTTTGTGGATGGCTAAAATACCAGCCACATACACTACTTGCAGGATACATTGCCAAACTTTCTGTTAAGGTAATACCTGTATTTTCTGTAGCGTTTAATAGGTCAAATAATTTATATTTTTCTGTATGATCTGGGCAAGCAGGATAACCTGGTGCAGGACGAATGCCTTGGTATTTTTCGTGAATTAAATCTTCATTAGTTAATGCTTCTTCTTTTACATAACCCCAATATTGTTTTCTTGTTTTCTCGTGAAGGTATTCTGCAAAAGCCTCTGCCAATCTATCCGCTAGGGCTTGTAGCATAATTTTATTATAATCATCTAGTGCGGTTTCAAAAGCATTAATATGTGGCTCAATGCCGTGAATTGTTACGGCGAAAGCACCAATAAAATCTGTCGACTGACAACCGTCAACATTACAAGGCATTATAAAATCTGTTAACGAAAGATTAGGTTGCCCCGGTGCTTTTTGAATTTGTTGTCTTAAGTTTTGTAGCTGTATAGTTGATGTATGATTGTTTACAAAAATGGTATCATCTTGCGATGAGGCTTGCCAAAAACCAACAACACCTTTTGGAGTAAGCCAATTTTCTGAAATAATTCTATCAAGTAAAACATTAGCATCATTATACAACTTGGTTGCTTCTACTCCCACAACTTCATCTGTTAAAATTGCAGGAAAATTGCCGTGCATTTCCCAAGCAATAAAAAATGGTTTCCAATCTATATAAGCTCTTAAATCCTTTACAGTAATATCTTCTATGGTTTTTGTTCCAATAAATGTTGGTGCAGTGGGTGTATAATTTTGCCAATCAATTATCACTTTATTCTTTATAGCATCTTCATATTTTAAATAATTTTTAGAAGATTTTTTATTGTCAAATTGCTCTTTAAGTTTTGCGTATTCCTCTTTAACATCAATCAAGAAATTATCTTTTGCATCAGGGTTTAAAAGGTTTCCAGCAACAGTTACACTTCTACTTGCATCTAGCACGTGAACCACGCCATTATCATATTCTGGTGCAATTTTTACAGATGTGTGCATACGACTTGTTGTTGCACCACCAATCAACAAAGGCTGTGTCATTCCTCTACGCTTCATTTCTTTTGCAATATGAACCATTTCATCAAGGCTTGGTGTAATTAATCCACTTAAACCAATGATGGCAGCACTGCATTTTACGGCTTCTTCTAATATTTTATCAGTAGCAACCATCACTCCCAAATCAACAATATTATAACCATTGCAACCCAACACAACACCCACAATGTTTTTACCAATATCGTGTACATCGCCTTTTACTGTAGCTAATAAAATTGTTGCAGCACCTGCAGTTTCTTCATTAATAGTTCCTGCTAAAAGGTGAGCTTGTTTTCTATCTTCTTTTTCTTGTTCAATATATGGGGTAAGAATAGCAACAGATTTTTTCATTACCCTTGCACTTTTTACAACCTGTGGTAAAAACATTTTTCCTGCACCAAATAAATCACCCACAATGTCCATTCCTGCCATCAACGGTCCTTCAATAACATCTAATGGGCGTGGGTATTTTAAACGAGCTTCTTCGGTATCTGCATCAATAAATTCTGTAATACCATTTACCAATGCGTGAGCCAATCTTTTCTCAACAGATTCACCACGCCAAGCAGCATCTACTTTCTCTTCTTTGTCTTTAGCCTTAACTGTTGTAGCAAATTCAATGAGCTTTTCTGTAGCTTCGTTATTTTCATTATTTCTGTTTAGAATTACATCTTCGCAAAGTTGTTTTAAGTTAGGTTCTATTTGGTCGTACACAATCATTTGACCTGCATTTACAATGCCCATATCCATACCTGCTTTGATAGCATAATAAAGAAATACAGCGTGCATTGCTTCACGCACAGGTTCGTTACCTCTAAAAGAAAAACTAAGATTGCTTACACCACCACTAATTTTTACTAGTGGATATTTTTGTTTGATGATGCTAGTAGCTTCAATAAAATCAACACCATAGTTATTGTGTTCTTCAAGTCCTGTAGCTATTGCAAAAATGTTTAAGTCGAAGATGATATCCTGTGGATTAAAGCCCACTTCATCTACCAATATTTTATAAGCACGTTCACTAATTTCCACTTTCCGTTTCATTGTATCGGCTTGTCCTTGTTCATCAAAAGCCATTACAATAACTGCTGCACCAAAAGCTAAACAAATTTCTGCTTGTTCACGAAATTTATCTTCGCCTTCCTTCATTGAAATACTGTTCACAATACATTTGCCTTGCACACATTTTAACCCAGCTTCAATAATCTCAAACTTACTGCTATCAATCATTATAGGGATTTTAGCAATATCTGGTTCGCTTTGAATGAGGTTTAAAAAAGTAGTCATTGCTTGCTTGCCATCCAGCAAAGCATCATCCATATTTACGTCAATTATTTGGGCACCATTTTCTACTTGTTGGCGAGCAACACTTAGTGCTTCTTCATATTGATTATTTAAAATTAGTTTTGCAAATTTCTTTGAGCCAGTAACATTGGTGCGTTCGCCAACATTTACAAAGTTGTTTTGTGGTCTTACCACCAATGGTTCTAATCCACTCAATCTAAGAAAAGGTTTAATCGTTGCTTGCATAGCAACAAAAATAGGCGATATAGGTTATTAGTTTTGTAATGATCCTATCTTTAAAACAAAAAAGGATTGCAAGTGCAATCCTTTTTTGTTGAATTTGTTTTGTTCTAAAAACAGTAGCTATTACTTTCAATCATTTTAGCAGCAATTCTTCTTCTACTCTCTTTTGAGTTAAATGGCTCTACTTTAGTAAAACGCTTTAACCCAATATGCATCATCCTCAATTCATCTCCTTCTGCAAAACTGTTTAATGCATCTTTACCAGCTTTGTTGATTTTATCTGCTGCATCGTATAAATATGTTTTCATTATATCTTCACAAATGGCAGCTTTTTCATTGTTGTTAGCCGTCATTTTCATGACTCTCAATAAAGCACTTTCACAATGAAAAGTTTCAATAGCCATATCAGCCATATTCATCAATACTTCTTGTTCTTTTTCTAACTGCATCATCAGTTTTTGAACAGCAGCACCAGCAACCATTAAAATGGCTTTTTTAAAGTTGTTGATGTATTTTATTTCTTTAGCAAAAGGCGTTTCATTTTCACTACCAAAATCAGGAATGCTCATCAATTCTTTCTGAACATTCATTGCAGGTGTCATTAAATCCAATTTACCTTTCATAGCTCGTTTTAACATCATATCTACAGTAAGCAAACGATTGATTTCATTGGTGCCTTCATAAATTCTATTGATACGACTATCTCTATATGCCTTGCTAATTAAATATTCATCACTAAATCCATTACCACCATGAACTTGAACACCCTCATCCACCACATAATCCAAAGTCTCGCTACCAAATACTTTAAGCATTGCACATTCTATTGCAAATTCTTCAGCAGCACCTAGTAATGCTTTTGCAAAAGTTTCACCATGTTCAAGCAATTCGTGTTCTTTAGTATCAATCCATTTGCTTGTTCTGTATAAAGCACTTTCACTAACCCACATTTTAATTGCCATTTCAGCAAGTTTGTGTCTTATTGCTCCAAATTTAGCTATAGGCATTTTAAATTGCTCACGAGTATTTGCATACTGAACAGTTGTGGTTGTGGCACGCTTTGCACCACCCAAAGTAGCTGCACAAAGTTTTAATCTTCCGATATTTAAAATATTAAAAGCAATGATGTGTCCCTTACCAATTTCTCCTAAAACGTTTTCAATAGGCACTTTACAATCTTGAAAATATAGCTGTACAGTTGAGGAACCTTTGATACCCATTTTATGTTCTTCTGGTCCTTGTGTAAATCCTTCAAACCCACGTTCTACAATGAATGCAGTAAATTGCGATCCATCAATTTTAGCAAACACAGTATAAACATCTGCAAAGCCACCATTGGTTATCCAACACTTTTGTCCATTCAATAAATAGTGTTTTCCATCAGCACTTAAAGTTGCTGATGTTTTTGCACTTAAAGCATCGCTGCCACTATTAGGTTCTGTTAAGCCATAAGCTCCTTTAAATTCTCCACTTGCAAGTTTTGGAATATATTTTTGTTTTTGTTCTTCAGTGCCAAAATAAAGAATTGGCAAACTGCCAATGCCAGTGTGTGCTGCAATAGCAACGCTGAAACTATGACCACCACCTAATCCTTCATTTACAATGGTTGCAGTAATAAAATCTTTTCCAAGTCCGCCATATTGTTCAGGAAAAGCAGTAGAGAGCAATCCTTGTTCTCCAGCTTTCACCATTAGGCTTTGCATTAACCCCTCCTCTTGTTTATCTATTTGTTCTATAACAGGGTAAATTTCTGCATCTAAAAACTGTTGACACATTTCCATTACCATCAATTGCTCTTCATTAAAGTCTTCTGGTGTAAAGGTTTCTATGGCAATACTTTCTTTTATTAAAAATTCTCCACCTTGAATTGAGTTTGACATATTTTGATTTTTTATTGGTTATTCAAATTATCATACACTTTCTGCAACACATTTTTTACGGTTTCTATCTCATTTTTTGTAATGCCAACCAATGCTTCATCCATTGTTTGATTGGCAATTTCGATGGTTTGTTCTTGAAGATTTTTGGCAATGCTTGAAAGGAAAATGTAATTGACTCTTTTATCTATTTCACTAACCTGTCGTTCAACCAAGTTAAGTTTTACTAATTTGTCTATAAGTCTTGTGATGCTTGGTTTGTCTCTAAAAGTTTTATCGCAAAGTTGTTGTTGATTTAGGCCATCTTCTTTCCAAAGATGGTATAGAATACTCCACTGTTCAATGGTTATTTCTAACCCAGCAGCTCTAAAATTTTTTTGCATACGACGTGCTATTGCTGCAGCAGCCATAGCATTAATTACACTATAAAGTTCACCTCGTTTAAACCGATTGTTTGTCATAATAGTTGTTTATGCAACTATCCAAAGGTGAGAAGAGATTTTGATATCACAAAATGATTTTTTAAGCTGCTATTGGGTAGGTTATTTAAGCCAATATTTCACTTAATTCTAGCCAACGCATTTCTTTTTCTTCAAGTAGTTGAGAAATTTCACCAATTCGCAAACTCATTTTATTTATTTCATCAAAGCTTAAATTTTCCATTGTTAGTTGGTACTCGATTTCTTTTTTTTCTGCTTCAAGCTTTGGCATTTCTTTTTCAAGTTGTTCAAACTCGTGTTTGTCTTTAAAAGATATTTTTTTGTTAGATTTTTGTTGTTCAATAACTTTTGCTTCTTGAATTTTTGCAGCAGCAACTTGTTTTGTTTTGGCAGCCTCTTCATCTTGCCAAATTCTATATTGGCTATAGTTTCCAGGATAATCTCTCACAGCAGCGTTGCCTTCAAAAACTAATAAGTGGTCTACTAATCTATCCATAAAATACCTATCGTGACTTACAATTACAACACAGCCTGGATAATCTTGCAAGAAGTTTTCTAACACAGCCAGTGTTGGTAAATCAAGGTCATTGGTAGGTTCGTCTAAAATTAAGAAGTTTGGATTTTTAAATAAAATAGCCAGCAATTGCAAACGCTTTTTTTCTCCACCACTTAATGATTGTAGATAGGTGTATTGCTTTTCTGGAGAGAATAAAAACAACTCTAAAAACTGTGCAGCACTTAAACTTCCACCATTTGCCAAAGGAAAGTTTTCAGCAATATTTTTTACAAACTCAATTACCCTTACATTGTCTTTTATGGTGAGCCCCTGCTGAGAAAAATTGCCAAAAACAATGGTATCTCCAATATTCACTTTTCCAGCATCTGGAGCTTCTAATTCTTGAATAATATTTAAGAAAGTAGATTTGCCAACGCCATTTTTTCCAATAATACCAAGCCTTTCTCCTTTATTAAAGGTGTAATCAAAACCTTTTAAGATTTCTTTTTCGCCATAAGACTTATATACTTTTTTCAGTTCAATTACTTTTCCTCCAATTCTGCTCATTTTAATTTGTAGCTGAACTTGATGATCCTCTATTTTTTTTGAAGCCTTATCTTTTATATCATAAAAATTATCTTGCCTGCTTTTCGATTTTGTAGTTCTTGCTTTGGGTTGCTTACGCATCCATTCTAACTCTTTTCTAAACTCACTTTTTGCTTTATCAATATTGGCTTGTTCGTTTTCAATTCGTGCTGCTTTCTTCTCTAAATAATTGTCATAGTCTCCCTTATAAACATATAAATTTTCGCGTTCTAGTTCCCAAATTTCACTACAAACAGCATCTAAAAAATATCTATCGTGGGTAACCATTAACAGCGTAACGTTTTCACTTAATAAATAATTCTCCAACCATTCAATCATTTCAACATCTAAATGATTGGTAGGTTCATCCATAATTAACAAAGTATGATTTTGTTCAAAGCCAATATCAATCAATGTTCTAGCCAATGCAACACGCTTTCTTTGTCCACCACTTAAGGTGCTTACAATTTGTTGCAGATGATGAATATTTAACTTGCCAAGTATCTGTTTTACTTTAGCTTCAAAATCCCAGGCTTGCATTTCTTCCATTAAAACAATGGCATCTTGAATGGCATCTGTATCATTTTGTTCTTCAGCAAGCTCATAGCTTCTAATGGCTTTTACTGCAGGATGATTGGCGTGAAGAATATTATCAATAATACTTTTTTCATCTTCTAAATTCGGGTCTTGTTCAAACAGGGCAACTGTTACTTCCTTATTAATCCATACCTTTCCTTCATCTGCAGTTTCTTGACCAGAAAGAATTTTTAGCAATGTTGATTTTCCTGTTCCATTGCGTGCAATTAAGGCAATTTTATCGCCTTGAGAAATATGAAATGTAATATTTGAAAACAATGGCGTAATGCCATAAGATTTTGTCAATTTTTCTACCGAAACATAATGCATAGCTGCGAAAATAGTTGATGCTTTGAGGTTTATGGTTTAAAGTTTTTAAAACTTGCGAAATGGGAAATAAAATAATATCCAACTTGTTGAGTTTTACCTTTGTTTTCTAATAGAGTAATGAAAGAAAATAGTAATATATTATTGTTTGATGGGGTTTGCAATTTGTGCAATGCATCTGTCATATTTGTGATAAAACACGATCAACAAAAGGTAATAAAATTTGTTTCTTTACAATCAAAAAAAGGAAAAGAGTTGTTGCAATCTCATCAAGTTGATCAAAATTATTTAAGCTCTTTTGTTTATTTAAGAAACAATGTAACATTGTTGAAATCTACGGCAGCATTGTATTTGGCAAAAGATTTAGGCGGGCTTTGGAAATTATTTTTTGCTTTCATAATCATCCCAAAACCCATAAGAGATGTTGTATATTCAATCATTGCAAACAATAGGTATAGATGGTTTGGTAAAAGCGAATCTTGTATGATCCCTTCAGCTGACTTTAAAGATAGATTCTTGGAGTAAGTGCTATAAACATTTTAAGCAATTCTTTAACTTATAGCATTAAACGAATGATAAAAGCCAAGGTCTTGCATCAAGTTGCTACAAATAATTTATAGAAAAGCAACGAAAATGAAAAAATGTTCGTCTATATAATTAGAAAGAGTAGCAATCTAAAAGGATAAAGCATATTGATGACAGTGAAGAATCAGCAATTAAAATTTTAACATTTTGTTGCATTGTTTTGGCAAGCGTTTTGACAAGTAGTGTTTATAATAAATATTCCAAATATTTATTTTTCTCATAAGCAGTTAGTTTTGGTTGAGGGCTCGATTTCCATCGGGCCCAATTTTTTTTAGTGCTTACCCAATTGTATGTCTTTCAGCCAATCAACAATCCCTTTATAAATTTGTGCAGCCGTTTGTGTATGAAATTTTGGACTTGCTAATTTTTTTTCATCATTGATATTGCTTAAAAAACCAACTTCTAATAAACAATTAACAAAGTCGGTAGGGCCATTTAAACCAAAATTAAAACTGCCAACATTGCCATATTCATCCAATCCAATTTCTTTCATACGTTTTAATATTGTTTCGCTGACAGGTCTAAAGCCAATATGTCGGTAAAAAGTGCCACAGCCTTTTACTTCCTTATCAGCATTTGAATTTAAGTGAATGCTAATTAATAAGTCTGGATTGTTTTGTTGTAAACAGATGATTCTATCTTTCATATCTAGGGTTGTGTCGATCTCTCTGGTCATAAAAATATTTTTCACACCCTTGGTTTTTAAATATTTCTGTAGTTGTTTGGCAAATAGCAAAGTATAAGTCTTTTCTAAAATGTTTGTGGTGGCTCCTGCTGCACCCGTATTTGTTCCACCGTGCCCAGCATCAATTGCAATTTTTATGTTCTTGATATCTAAATTTTTGGGCTGTTGTTTCACTTTAATAACCAGTTGATTGTTGTTATAGTTGATAGAATAACCCCAATGTGCTGTATGTTTAAGTTCTATGGTAACCAACATTATATCTTCTTCGCTTTGGCGATAATAAACGTTTTTAATTTCTTTCAGTGTTGATGGAAGTTGTGTAATCCAATTTGTATTGCTTTGAACACCAAATATTTCTAATTGAATAGCAGCTGGTGCTGTTTGCATCCAAGCTCGGTAAGGAAGTTTCTCATCCATATTGATGGTTACAATATCATAAGCACTATCTGTACCATATACCCTAAAGTTGGCAGTTAAATGATATGGCTTTTCTTTTATAGCTGAATCGGGTTTCAGATACACTTTATCAATATAAGCAGCACGATAGTTTGACAGCTGCACTTTCCAAGGGCTAACACTTGTATCTGTTACCTTAAATAAAATGCCAGTATCTATATAGCCCATTTTAGCCCCACCAAGTCTATCATCACCTAAACCATATAATAAAGCGGGCAATTTGCCTGTGCTCTTAGCAAAAAAATCTTTTTTTGTTTGCACAATTGGTTGGGTGGATTGTGAACAAGCACTATAAAAAAGGCAAATAAATATTGTGAATAAATGAATTTTTTTCATACCAAATCTAATTAAACTAGGTTAAAAGAACCTTCAACGAAGTTATACTGCAACATAATATATAACAAAATATTCTTACTCACTTCATTACTCAAAGCCTATTTTTGCCACCTAAAATTTAAACATGAAGTTTTATAATACGTTGATTCGTTATAGATTTTTTCTGGGGCTAATTGCAATTGCTTTAGCTGTTTTGGTTACAGTGAGAGCTGGATTCTGGCCAGCATTTATTTTATATTTTGCTGGAGTAATTGCATTGTTCAGTCATTTTTTTATAGGGCCACTTAGACTTGTGCAAGAACCAATGGAAGAAGGCAAAATTGAAGAAGTAGAAAAAATATTAAACAGTATCAAGTTTCCTAATTTGTTGTATAAACCTATTCGTTCTACTTATTACACTTTAAAGGGTAATTTGGCCATGATGAAACAAGATTTTGATGGTGCTGAAAAACATTTAAAAATGAGTAGTGAGCTAGGCTCACCTATGCCCGAAGCAGAAGGAGCTAATAAATTACAGTTAGGGATGATGAGCTTGCAAAAAGGAGATTTTAAACAAGGAGAAAGCTATATTAGAGCAGCCATTAGATTAGGAATTTCTGATAAAGAAAGTGAGGCGATTGCTTATTTAAGTATGTGCCAAATATTTATGAACAAGCGTGAATTTAGAGCTGCCAAAGATTACTTTAGAAAAACAAAAGCACTTAAACCAACTGCAAAACAAACCCTAGATCAAATTAAAGAAGTAGAAAAATATATTTCTAGAATGCCAGGATAGTGATGCTTATTTGCAATTTGTTAAGCCAATCAATTGAATGGCAACGATAATAAAAAAACCTCGAAGTAGCTACTTCGAGGTTTTTTGTTAAACTGTCTAACACTACTTGCAAAGGTTGGGACAGAAAGAGCGTCCTGATATATAAAACCTACTCACCATTGGTCGAACTTTTAATACCAACCACCTAAAACCTTATATTTTTACCCCTCTATACCCAATCGTTTACCCTAAAACATCTTCTGCTTCAAGTTGAACACCACCCGTTTAGGTTAAAACATATCCAGTTTGGGCATCTAGGGGCAATGGTATCAACATTTTGCCCTATCGATATGCCTATTAACCTAAAAACAACACTTCTTAGCCAAAAATTTTAGGGTAGCAGGGGCAAAAAAATAGGCTAACAACCTAAAAATAAAGTGTGTTAGCCTAAAAACATCAAATTTTAACCTAAACAGCTATGGTTTTGGCTCTTCTGTTGGTGTAGATGGTTTTGAGGAAGTACGAGGAAAGAATTGTTTCATTTCACTCACTTTTTCGGCATAGCCTGCTGTGTTGGTGCTTGCCTTATATTGTGCATATTGATAATCTGTTAATGCATCTTGATAATTATCGAAATCGTGAGCAATTTTAAAGTCAATCAATAAACGCACAATGCTATTAACTGTGTTTAAACGAGTATCAGCAAAGGTTCTATCGGCATAATCTGCATCAAACTCTGCCCAATCAATATCCGGACTTTGTAAAGCGGGTTGATTTTGATGAAAGTCTTTTGCTTTGTTTACCAATAATTTGTTCAGTTCGTTAACACTCCCATA
>Ga0114975_10002633_pt1 | contig 12252 bp, 12 predicted proteins | sample S_130626_EF_Meta_FD_87031 | JGI IMG/M metagenome (GOLD analysis project Ga0114975, IMG submission 87031) | Freshwater microbial communities from Lake Simoncouche, Canada to study carbon cycling - S_130626_EF_MetaG | ecosystem: Environmental > Aquatic > Freshwater > Lake | place: Lake...
ATTGAAACCATAGACACTCCACCCGACACAATTGCAAAAACTCATACAAAGCGGGGATATGGCAAATTAATGGGCATCGACTATACCAGATTTGAAATGGACGATAATACCATCACATGCTCATTCCAACAAAAATTTGCGTTTAAAACATTGACCATGAATTTTGTAAAAGAAGTGCGAAAAGTTGAAAATAAAATCATTATTTTTTATCATACCGTTGACAGTCCTGCAAATTTACATGGCCGCTGGATCATTCATCCAAATGGCCGTGGCTCCAAAGTTTGTCTCGTTCAAGAATCGCGCATTCCCGGATGGGCACGATGGTTGCCCGGAGTCGAAAGTCTCATCACCGGGAAGATCAAAAAAATTTTTGATCAATTAAAAAAAATTGTCATTTGATCCCGGCAATTATATCATCACTTTTATTTATAAAAATGAAACTTTCATCTTATTTTTATAATAATAAAATGAAGTTTACTGGCAAACTCCATGACTATCAAAAAAAATGTTTGCTCTGGATGCTCGAGCGCGAGAGCTCCGCAAATGCTCCTGGCGGTTTCTTATGTCTGGACATGGGAATGGGCAAGACAATTCTCACGATTGCCACCACTTGTATTCACGAACTGGACCATACTTTGATCATTGTGCCCAAAAACATCATCGACCAATGGGTGAATGAATTTTATAAGTTCTCGGACATTGTACCATTTGTTATTACCGCAAATGATTCCAATACCAAAAAAATTTCAATGGACATGCTTCACGAGCATCGGGTGATTATTACTCCAATCAGCACTTTTGGGAGCATGAAAAATGAGGAAGAATCAGTATTGATGGATTTTGATTTTGACCGCATAGTGGTCGACGAGGCTCATCTCATCCGTAATAACAAGACCAAGAGCTACAAAATCATAAAAAAATTAAAGTCGGAAATCAAGTGGTGCTTGAGTGGCACGCCCGTGAACAAATCAGATAAAGATTTCAAGACTCTGCTGGAATTTATGAATATTTTTCAAGTGACGCTGTCGTATGCGGCAAGGAAATATATGTTCAGAATTGTGAAGGACGATGTGGACGGACTCAATATTCCAGATATGACGCTCGAAGATATTCGTGGTGAGTTTGAGACCGTTGATGAACGCGATATTTATAAGGAGCTTCTTGAAAATGGCAAAGTGTTGGCACGAGCATATGCGGCATATGGAGATGGCGAGGGGCGGATGAGACTACTTGAGCAGCTTCTTCGTCTTCGGCAATCGGTTACAAATGCAACAATGCTCCCCGAAGGAGTAACCGATACAATTTTTGAGGGCGAGGCTACAAAATTAGCCATGCTTCGTAAGGACATCGAGTCTTCTCCGATCGAGAAAACACTTATTTTTGTTCATTGGAACAAGGAGATTGCCGCAGTGCGCACTATGCTGAAAAATATGGGACATGAATCGGTCGTTATATCTGGCAAAGTGAGCATGCCAGACAGAGCCGAAGCAATCAACAGGTTTGGAGACGACATCAACTTTTTCATCATCCAGATTGAAGCTGGAGGGATTGGACTCAACTTGCAAATGGCAAGCCGAGTATATATCAATTCATTGGCATGGAATGCGACCAGCGAGCTTCAAGCAATCGCGCGGAGTCATCGCATCGGCCAGACCAAATCAGTGACGGTGAAGAGACTTATCATCAACGACACAATTGACGATCATATCATTGGAGTTCAACAAAGGAAGCTTGCGGCAGCAGCAGAAGTACTTGGCGACGCACGAATTGAAAAATATTTATCTTCCAAGAATTCGGTATTCAAAAGCATGCTGGAAGTATTCAAATAAATAAAACTTCATTTAAAAACCCGATATCTCTTCCAAACATCAGCAAAGCCAAGATAAATGTGTTTAAAAAACGGATCAAGGAAAGAAAATAAAGATGGTTCAATTTTATTATATACAAATCCAAGTTCCTTTGGCTCGGACGTTTTCACAGGTTGCGAAGATGAATAATCATTGACAATACCAGCAGCCCACTCTTTCTCAATTTCTTCCTTTATCCAATTATAAGTAATACGTAGACCATCTTCGAGGCGTATCTTTGGCTCCCATCCGAGAGTATCTATAATAAGCGAATTGTCCGAATTGCGTCCGCGGACTCCCTCCGGCCCTGGAATATGTTTGATAATAGCGAGTTTGTCTTCGAATTTCAGCACCATTTTGATCATTTCATTCATAGAAATCATTTCCGAAGATCCCAGATTGAGAGGTTTGTTATAATCAGATTTGGTTATGCGAAGGATACCTTCTACGCAATCATCAATAAATGTAAAAGATCTCGTTTGCTCTCCATCTCCCCATATATTTAGCTCCCCCTCCGATGTGAGAACTTTACGACAAAATGCAGCTGGTGCTTTTTCGCGGCCTCCTTTCCATGTTCCTTGAGGCCCGTAAATATTATGGAAACGAGCAATGCGGCATTTCATGCCAAAATCACGTTCATAATTCATGCACAGTTCTTCTGTGACCAGTTTTTCAAGACCATATGCGTCCTGCGGTGCTGCAGGCCAGGCGTCGTATTCTGCCAAGGCCTCGACGGTTGTTTGCAGCTGCCTATATTCTGGATACACACATGCCGATGACGCATAAAAGAACCGTTTAATATCGGCTTTACGAGAAGCCTCCAGCATATTAAACGAAATCATTGTGTTGTTATAGAGAATTGCGGCATTGTTGCTTTGAATAAACCCCATTCCGCCCATATCAGCCGCCAGGTTAAAAACATGATCACATCCTTTTACGACTTTCTCACAATTATCAAAGACTCTGAGATCAACCAGATAAAATTCGTCACAAAATTCATCTGCTTTCATGTGCTCATTGTGTTTCCAATCGGCGGCAACAACATAATGCCCTTCGGATTTCAGTCTTTTCCCCAAATGACTCGCAATAAAACCTCCTGCGCCTGTAACACAAATGCGCAGTTTTTGAGGGCTGTATGGAACAGATGTCATAGTATTCTTTAAAATGATTTGTTAAGTTATTTTAAAGTATATCGTCAAATAAATATATAAATTAACAATCATATTATAATGATATGGATCAATATACTGAAACTACCAAAGATTTTGTAAAAACTCTTTCTAAAAAAAAGAAAACAGAACAAGGTATATTTTTTACACCAAAATCAGTGCGAGACAAATTATTCGGCTTTGTAAATAATGCACAAAATATTTTAGAACCATCGTGTGGAAGTGGAGAAATCATATCCGAAATAATCTCAAAATATCCATTGGCAAATATTACGGGAGTTGAACTCGATCATGAAATGGCAAATTTGTGCGCAAAAACATACCCGTCTGCAAATATTATTAATCATGATTTTTTAACATGGAAATCCAATCAAAAATTTGATTTTATTGTTGGAAATCCACCATTTGTTGTGCGCCTCGCAGGATACAAAAGCAATCCGGCCATCGTTAAAGGGAGGTCTAATTTGTATGTAGAATTTTTATACAAATGTTTGACCGAGCATTTGGCAGATGATGGGATCCTTGCATTTGTAATCCCTTCTACGATTGGAAACAGTGTATATTATGAACCTATCCGAAAACTTATTATCACAAAAAATATTCTGTCATTTGAAATTCTTGAAAAACATGACTTTTGCGACACCAACACCAGATTATGTATTCTCATATTAAAGAATTCTTTTGGGTTGGGCAGACACGTATATAATGATTATATCATTACAGGAACAATCCCAAAACCAACAAAAACATTGGGATCTCTAAATTTAACATATAAAACGGGATTCTGTTGGGCACAAGTTTCAAAGTTTTTTGTGGATAAAAGTGATATACCATTTTTTACATGCGGAAATATTAAACATGATGAAATTTATATTGGACCAAAAACCAAATATTTATCAACAGATTCCAATAAATTTTTTTCAGGTAAAGCATTGCTCGTAAGAACGGCATCGGGTGGTAAAAAGGGAGGTAAATTTGAACTTGGATTCGCATTATATGATGGAGAACAATGGAATGCTGATAATGATATTATTATCATTCAAGGGCCTGACATCAATGAAGCACATGAAATAATGAAAAAACCCAACACATTAGATTTTATCAAAATGCTCGTAAATAATGCACACATCTCCATGAAATTGCTAAAATTAATTCCTATGTAATATGAGAACTTCATTGGCAGTGCTTCCGGGGTTTTTAGGATTGATAGCTCTACGGCACTCAATAATTTTGATAGTATAACCATTGAAAGTTTCAATCACAGATGAAACCGCGGAGTTGCTCATCAAAAACTTTGGCAATTGTTTCACTCGCTCAAAAAACGCATCGTGATCAAGGAAATCCGATACATTATATTTTGTGAATGATGTTTTATTTTCCGGCACATACGGAGGATCCAGATAAACAAAATCATTATCATTCATATTTTCTAGAAATTTTTCATACGACATATTCGTAAATTTAACATTTTGAATGAGAGCCGATACATCTCTCAATATTTTTTCGTCAAAAAACTTTAGGTATTTATAATGCCCATATGGCGAATTAAAGCCGTGCGGCCCTTCGCGATATAAACCTCTGAAACAGGTTTTATTCAAACAAATAAACAATGCAGATGTTTCTATATTCATAATATTTTCACGCTTGGAATTATTGAATTTTTTACGGTATTCATAAAATAAAATTTTATCATTTTTTAATTTGTTCAATTCTAAAATGAGCTCGTCTATGTTATCACGGACATCAATATATGTTTGAATGAGATATTTATTTATATCATTTGCTCTATATGTTTTTACGGATATATCACTTGAAAGCAAAGCCAATAATACGCTGCCACCGCCTAAAAATGGTTCGTGATATGTATCAATCTCACGAGGAAATAATGTCAAAATCTTATCGGTAAATTTTTGCTTGCCTCCTATCCATTTAAGAAATGGCTTCATTTATTTTTATATGTTATTTCATTATTTATATATTTATTTGACGATATGAAAAAATATACATATATATATATAATGAATAAAATTCAGCGAGAAAAAGATATGGGTATTTCATATGATGAATTTGAAAAGATAACACGTCTCCTCAAAGATACCCCCAGTGCGGTAAATACCGAGACTAAAAAAAAAATTCATGAACGCGGATTCGTAAAATCATTTTATGAAGAGGTTGACAAAAAAAATATAGCATTGCCTGCGGATATGTATTTAAAAGATAAGAAAGGAAATACATCCAAACTCATAAAAAATATATATGGAATGCGTGTATTACTTGATAGACAAAGAAATAATAAAGGTGCTGTTTTATCTCCCGAAAAACAACCAACTGAAGAAACTGGAAAACATATTGTTTCTAAAGCAGATATATCATTATATACGATAGAAAATAATATTAGAAAAGATATAGCATGGATTTCACATAAAAAAGATAAAATTCATTTACAATATGCGGATGTAAGTTCCGATAATTATCATTCAAATGATTATAAAGAAGTGCGTGATTTCAAAGAAAAAATGGTAAAATTGAGTGTCAAATTAAAAGAGGACCCAAACAATACAAATTATTGCTGGCCATCTGGAAAAAATAATAAAACAATCACTATCTGGGACAATATTAAAAGTGAAAACTTAAAAAATAAAGCAATATTTGGAGTTGATTATACACCAAATGGAAGATTCAGTCGTCACAATATTAATATAATCATGTCAGGCGACTCAATACTTGAAAAAAATAGCGATGCCATATATTTAACATCATCTGTCACATCTATTCTGCATGGAAAAGCCAATGAATTGCCGCCAGATGAAGATGTTGTGATTATTGCATATGGAAAAAATGATTTTAAGGACAAAACAACCATTGGAAAAAATATGATTTACGGAGTAAGAACATGGCTTATACGTAGATCATATATTCAAAATAAAGATGCAACTATTAATAATGTATTAAATGATCCCGAAAAATATATAACCAAAAGTTGTTCGCATTTAAAAACATCCAAAAATATCAATTATAATCTTACTCCATCAAAAGCCCCACAATTTGGGACAACAAGACGACAGCCTAAACCAGAGAAGCAACCACAAGATAAAAAAGAAAAACAAATTAAAGGCATACAAACAAATCTAAAAATAAATACTTACAATGTTTTTCTTGATGACAAACTAAAAAATCCTTATGCTGCTTTTTATTATATAAATAATTCAAATAGTAGAAGACAAGTGCCATATAACGTGATCAAAGATAATGATTCATATATGGCAGTATTAAAAAAATATAAATTAAATGTTATTCCTCCTGGAAAAACCATCAATCCCAAATCCGGAAGATTTATAGATAATAGAACCAATAAAACCGTTAAATCACGTAGTATATCAGCATTTTATAAACGTAAAAATGATACAATATCACCCAAAAGAAGCCCAACGCCAATAAGAAATATGTCTCCCAGTTCACCGTTGCCTAAATTATTATCACAAACGTTACCAAAATTACCAAATTCACCCGTAAGATCCCCAATACCCGTTAGGAATATGTCTGATATAAACACCGGATTTAATTATATCGGAAAGTTAGGAAACCGTATGGTAAAATCAAGGATATTTTATATGCCAAAGGCAAAAAAATTTTATTATAAACTTCAAACGGGGGAGAAAAAACAAATATTCAATTCAGAAATACCAAAATATATTCCGGCAAATGCTTTGAGACAATTTACTTAATCTTCTCAGCTTTGGCAGCTTCGAGTTCTGTAAAGATATCGTCATATTCCGCAAAATAACCAGCTGGGTAGCCCATCATATAGCGTGTAAAATCTGAATTCAAACGCCACCCCCACTTTCCTCCGGGCATGAGGGCAACCTGGAGCGCAAGATTACCGGACCCGCGTTTGGTGAGAATGCGACTGTGAGACGTGCATGCACTCCACATTGGAGTGGCAAAAAAGAGCTTGGTGATTTGCTTGACATGAGGAGTTTTAGCATTGTGTTTTTCAGGAGCAACGTCTTGGCGCAACACAATATTCAAAGGAGGCTGCTTATAGTATTTAATATTCTTCTCGTGAATTACTCCGTTGATCGCATATCCATGTGGAATACGATCAGCGTCACTTTTGGGAAGAGTATCCGTATCCGGAGAAATGACCATATACCGAATATTTTTCATAGCAAGACGAAGTTGATCGGGCACAATTGCATTTCCGCAACGCGCTGCAATCTCCTTATTTTTAGCCGAATCAAATTGAATTTGTCTAGGAGGCTCGTTTTTCTTCCAATCGAAAGTTTCAACATCAGGAACCTCGAAATCAATGGTGCCTGCTATATCACGACGATGTGCCAACCCAAACATACGATGACGATCGTGATTTGCCCCTACGGATGACGCATGGCACGTGGTCCACCGGAAATCGTAGCCAAGTTCGTCAAACGCCTGAATAAGCACCTTGAGATTTTGCGTGCGAGCAAGAGTGCACGAATTCTCAATAAATACATATTTGGGGTTGGCTTCCTTTGCCATCCTCACCATTTCGCTGAACAGACCAGACGCTGCATGATCAAACCCTGCACCGTTGCCCGATGGACTAAAACCGGTGCATGGGAACCCGCCGGCAATCATATCAATATCAAGATCCTTGGCTGAAAAGGTGCAAACATCGTCAAACACAGGAACATCAGGATGCTTGCGCTTGAGAAATTCGCGAGCAAGTGCATCTTTCTCAACATGCGCTACAGGTTCAACAATCCCCCTTAAGGCAAACATAACACCGCCAATTCCTGAGAACAAATCGAGAGCTTTTATAGGCGCCATTTACATATCAAGAGAAATTACTTTCTAATTTTTAACGAACATTTACAAATAAAATGCCCATATATAATATGGCAAATACGGGAAGGAAAGATGCTAAAGGGAGGATAATTTATACAACATCAAAAGGCAATGAATATGTATTACTTGAATCCGGAAGAAGATCAAAACCTGCAATTGGTCGTATTTCAAGAAAAATGCTAAATGAAAAGGCCAGAACATTATCGGCAAAAAGAATCCAATTGGAGAAACTTGCCGATAATGTTAAAAAGATTGTAAATCAACAAGCGGCAAAGAGAAAATCAGAAGAAAATGCACGTAAACGCATCAATTCAATTGTAAAAAAACCAAATACCGCAAATAACGTGCTTAGCCGTTTAGATCGTATTGTAAAACAAAAAGCATCCAACGTAAATAATGCCGTGAGAAAATTATGAGTAATTTTTTATGATCAGATGTTTCATACCCTTTGCAGGAATGCCATCATCTTGGATGTAAATAAAAAAAAAGATTTTTAAAAGAGGATTACATAATCCTTTTTTAAAAAGTCCATGGGATAATTGTCATTTGCCCCCGGCATTCCGTTTATGAGAATATTATATTTTATAATTCCATGGATTATTCACAAAATTAAAAATGACCTTCGCTGCAAAGATCCAGAAGTTTATCAACAAGATGACCGCATGCTATATGGATATGGTTCCCGACCCATATGAGGGAGTGGAATTTGACAAGCCGGATCCTTATGCCACCGGAGAGAAGAAAGCACCCGCCGGATACATCGTGGGTGGCGGATATGGCGGTTAAAATCAAAAAAAAATCAAAAAAAATCATTTTTAAAAAACTCCACGGGACGATTGTCATTTGATCCCGGCGTTTGTCAGATGGAAACGGACATATAAGGAGGATACTCATCATAAGAGTACCAAATCAAATATGACCACCACAAAGCCATCGATGCACTATGACAGCAATTTCCCATTCGCGGGTCTCCAGAAGCATATTGCCGTGGATACCGGACTCATTCGTGAGAAGCAATATAACTATCCAAAGGCGTTTATCAGCCGCGGAGATAAGATCGAAAAGATCGTTGAGCTACCAGACCCCGACACCGTCAAGCACCTGAAGTATTCTGGTGCGGTTATCAGTCACGGCGAGACTATCGAGGAAGTGCCAGAATACATTCCAAAGAAGAAGTATATTCTAACTTCCATAATTGATTTCTTCAAGCAACGCCAAAAGTTGCAGCGATACCCGTTTGCATGCACCCCAAACATTTAAAATTATATGATAGTATGTAAATGAAACAAGCATCATTTGTAATCAAAACACAATCACCAATAATCAGAAAATACCCAGGAGTGCCAAAGGTGCCAGAAAATCTGTCCAAAGTCCCCATGGTCTCATATCCGGAAAAAACAGAGAGCCGGTTTGTATTGAAGTCAGACCAAGTGAGAAAGGAAGACTATTACATCAGATTCATTCCACACGTTCCAGAGTGAGTGTCATTTGATCCCGGCAATTGTCATTTGCTCCCGGCGTTTGTCAGATGGAAACGGACATATAAGGAGGATACTCATCATAAGAGTACCAAATCAAATATGACCACCATTAACACTGCAATGATGCGGATGGACGCCGACGAGTTCTGCGATATCGATGCAGCATCAGTGTACAGGATGCAAACATGCCGCAATATGCTTCATTATTTTGGGAGTCAGCTCGATAGCTTCCATTTTGCCCGAATGGCGGAACTCATGGTCAAAAAATATCAGGAATGGGGATATGATAATCTGCACGAAATGCCCCTTTCTCTCGACATTGCCAAACGCATTATTATCCAGGATGCATGCCGCGAGGGGAGAATCATCAAAATCGGCCAGGGACTTTATCGGATTGCTTAAACGCATAACTTTGTTTTGAATGAAATGATTTGTATGAAATGCATTTTTTAAAAACTTAAAAAGAGCATTGTCATTTGACCCCGGCATTGTCAGATGGAAATCGGGCATATAAGGAGAGTTTCCATATGAAAAGTACTAAATCAAATCATTATGAACGCCATCATTGATATCATGTCCGACATCATGTCCGCCGCCTCCTCCGTTAAATTTGAGTCCGATCGCATCTCGGGGCGTTCCATCTCAAAAATGGCCGTTGTCGAATGGAACGGCGAATTGTTCGGCATCGACCAATTCATCGAGATTGATGACGAGATGTACGAGTCTAGGATCCTCGTCAAAAATATTGATTCCGCGCGGACGCCGGCGTTCAAAAACATTGTCGAGGCCATCATCGCCAAAATCCCCGCCGGCGATTGGGACCCCAATGAGAATGATGGCATGTCGGCGGACCAAAAAATCGAAAAATATTTTGGAGGCATCGATGGCAATTGGGAGTTTAATATCTACGCATCCGGACCCATCGCCAAACCCGAGCCCGTCCTCATCCCCGAGGAGTTCAAAAATTTGTTCCCATACTCGGAATCCATGGGGGACAATGCCAGCGGGATCGAGGTCGCATTTATTTGAATGATTTGAATGAAATGATTTGTATGAAATGCATTTTTTAAAAACTCCATGGGATAATTGTCATTTGACCCCGGCATTGTCAGATGGAAATCGGGCATATAAGGAGAGTTTCCATATGAAAAGTACCAAATTAAATCATTATGAACGCCATTGACATGAACAATGTTACCATCTCCATTGATATCATCGATGGCGTCGCGAACATTAAATTCACCCCGCTCGACAATGCCGATGCCGCCGACGCCGCCGCGTTTGCCATCGAAAATGTGGATTCTCGCTTTCGTCAAAAAACGGTCCATAATATGGTTCGCTTTTTTGGGAGGCGGATGCCGAGCTTCCATTATGCATGGATGGCGGAGCTCATCGTCGCCAAATACCATGCCTGGGGATATTCCGAGGTGCACGGCAAGCCCCTACCCATCGACATCGCCAAGCGCATCATATCTCAAGACTCCATCCGGGAGGGGAAAACAGCCCGAGTGGGGCGTGGGTGGCAGCGCATCCAGATGATTTGAATGGAATGCATTTTTTAAAAACGGGAAAAAATGAGTGTCATTTGACCCCGGCAATTGTCAGATGGAAATCGGGCATATAAGGAGAGTTTCCATATGAAAAGTACCAAATTAAAAATGTCTCGGCCAAACACCGATCGCACTATGGTTACCCGCGCTTATGCAAATCGTGCCTGGCGTGAGGTTTATGCAAATCGCCGGGCTTATTTTGCAACTATCCTCGACCATATGGAGCGCCACCGAATGACCATCAACGAGCTCGAGAAACTGCAATCCGAACGCCCAGACACTATGCCAGCGCATATCGTAACCGAGATGATGGAATTGTACGACAACATGCATCGCGACGTGGAATGTGGTGTATGTCTCGAACCGATGACTAAAGAAAATGCAAAGTTCACGTCCTGTGGACATAAGTTTTGTGGACCATGCCTTGACGACGTTCGTGAAAAAACACCATTGGCAATGCGTGGAAAGCCCGAATGCCCCACTTGCCGCATGGCATTGAACCCAAAATATATGTAAATGCATAAATTTGTATGATTTAAATGGAATGCCATCAACTCACATTTTAAAATCCCAAAAAATTGGAATGCATTTTTTAAAAACGGGAAAAAATGAGTGTCATTTGACCCCGGCAATTGTCAGATGGAAATCGGGCATATAAGGAGAGTTTCCATCATTAAAGTACCAAATCAAACAATGACTTCTATTAACGCTCAGATCCGTATGCCCAGCAAGATGGCATCCGACAACGGCGAGGAGGTGACCTCCAAGTATACTCCGGTCAAGGAATCCGCTTGGGACTCCTTCAAGGGCTTCTGGATGACTCACCACAACTTGCGCCGGCACCCCTTTGCGCCTCCTGGAGAGCCAAAGCGTTCCACCTGGAAAACTCGCGTTGCTCGTTCATGCGCTTCTTTCAAGGAATTCTTTATGGTGAACCATAACCTCCGCCGCCATCCTTTCGATGCAAAGATGTAAAATCTTTTAAAAATCAATAAACATTTTTAAAAACTCCAAAAAAGAGTTGTCATTTGATCCCGGCGTGGGAAATGTTATAAATACCAGGATTTCGGAGGCAACATTATAAAAATAATATATATTAAAATGGCCTTCATCACCACCATGCCCGCACCACCAATGCATCACATGCAAAGCTTTCTCGAAGACATGCGCAAGGACGCCGCCAAGAAAACCGCTAAAGCCGCCAAGACTTTGAAGTATCCCGGCGTGATTATCAGCCACGGAGAGACCATCGAGGAAGTCCCAACTTTTCCTCCGCCGCCCAAGACTTTGAAGTATCCCGGCGTGATTATCAGCCACGGAGAGACCATCGAGGAAATCCAAACTTTTCCTCCGCCGCCCAAGACTTTGAAGTATCCCG
>Ga0114975_10002634_pt1 | contig 12250 bp, 10 predicted proteins | sample S_130626_EF_Meta_FD_87031 | JGI IMG/M metagenome (GOLD analysis project Ga0114975, IMG submission 87031) | Freshwater microbial communities from Lake Simoncouche, Canada to study carbon cycling - S_130626_EF_MetaG | ecosystem: Environmental > Aquatic > Freshwater > Lake | place: Lake...
GGTGCCTTTCAGGAGATGGCTCAAGCAGCCATTGCTGCCCCTTTAACAAAAGCATCTTGGACTTGTCAAAGAGTTGAGGATGTAGCCTCCGATATAGCCAAGGCCATACGCATAGCAAAATCACGAAGGCCAGGTCCTACTCACCTAAGCCTACCCAGTGATGTTCTAGAATCTGCCGCTCCAATGAATATGTCACCGCCCTCAACTAAGACATTTATATCCGAACAGAATCAAGCCGACCAATCGGAGATTTCAAAAGTACTCGCCATATTAATGGCTGCTAAAAAACCACTTATCCTTATTGGGCCAATGATGCTCTCCAAAGCGGGCAGAAAGCAGTTGCAACTTCTTGAAGAATCATTAAATATTCCAGTTATTGGCATGGAAAGTCCGAGAGGCATAGGTGACCCCAGTCTTGGCGCTTTTTCTGAGGTTCTATCCAGTGCGGACTGCATTCTCTTGCTTGGCAAGAAGCTCGACTTTACATTGAAGTTTGGTAATAGCCCCGGCATCAATCAAGAGTGCACTTTTTTGCAAATTGATCCTGAAGAAGCTGAAATTGAGCGGGTGAAAAATGCAGTAGGTAATCGATTAAAGTCTGCATTTATTTGCGATACTCCCGCTGCTATTAACGCAATCATCTCTTCTAAACCTTTAAGACATCAAGATATTGATAACTGGTTAAAAGATGTTACGGCAGCAATTGCTTATCGCCCCGCTTCATGGAAAGAGTTGGCGCCAAGAGATGGGAGACTCCATCCGGCACAAATATTTTTACCACTTCAAGAATTATTAGATAGTCATCCTGATTCCATCCTAGTGAGTGATGGAGGAGAAATCGGGCAATGGGCACAGGCATGTTTAAGAGCGCCCAATCGAATTCTGAATGGTGTCGCAGGCTCTATTGGAGCTGGTCTGCCTTTTGCATTAGCTGCAAGAGTCGCAAAACCAAACGTTCCCATCATTGCAGTAATGGGAGATGGTACTTTTGGGTTTCATAGTGCTGAAATTGACACGGCCGTTCGTTATGGCTTGGATTTTGTCCTATTAATAGGGAATGATGCTCGGTGGAATGCGGAATATCAGATTCAGCTTAAAGACTACGGTAAAGATAGGACCATTGGCTGCGAACTATTACCATCTAGTTACGAAAAAGTTTGTCAAGCCTTTGGTGGACATGGTGAGCTGGTTACCAATTCTGATGAGATGTTGCCTGCAGTGAAACGAGCAATCGCAAGTAAATTACCATCTTGCCTTAATATTTTGATCGAGGGTCTGGCGGCGCCTAATATCAAAAGGACTTAATCTGACTAAGTACAATAATTTCCTAGAGCAATGTCGAGCAATCATTGGATCAGAGTATGTATATGACTCCAAGGCTGATAAACAACCTTATTTAACGGATTGGAGTAAGCGCTTTTCAGGAGATGCGGTTGCCGTCTTAAAGCCAAAAAATGTTACCGAAGTAGCTGCCTTAGTTTCTTTGTGTAATCTGTATCAACTATCAATCGTGCCTCAAGGTGGAAATACTGGGCTGTGTGGAGGCGCAACCCCTAGCAATGATTATCGATCGGTTGTCATTAGCACCTCTAGACTCAATCAAATCCATGAAGTGAACCTTGAAAATTCTACGATCACTCTTGACTCTGGGGTACTTCTGGCAAGGGCTCAGGAGGTTGCAGAACAGTCTGGAAAGCTCTTTCCTTTAAGTCTGGCTTCAGAAGGTAGTTGCACTATCGGAGGGAATTTAGCAACTAATGCAGGAGGGGTTCAAGTTCTTCGCTATGGGAATATGCGAGATCTGACTTTGGGTCTTGAGGTTGTAACTCCGTCTGGTGAAGTTTTTAATGGCTTGCGTGGTCTCAGAAAAGACAATACTGGATACTCTTTGAAAGATATCTATGTTGGCTCCGAGGGAACGCTTGGGATTATTACCGCTGCCACATTAAAACTATTTCCATTACCTCGATCAAAAGCTACTGCACTAGTTGCACTCGCGGATATTAACTCCAGTATCCAACTGATTGAATTAATTAGTCAGCATTGCAACTTGGACCTGACAGCTTTTGAGCTAATATCATCTGAAGCACTGAATCTTGTCCCAAGTAGTGCAAATAATTTAGCAGGGTTAGTAAACGAAAAATCTCATTGGACGGTATTAATTGAGATATCTAGTATGGAGGATGAAGAAAAATCATCCGCACAGCTTGAATCATTGCTTGAAAAGGCCCTTGATACTGGATTAATTAATAATGCTGTTTTATCACAATCTCTACAGCAAGCAAATGAGCTCTGGAAAATAAGAGAGGGCATACCAGAAGCGCAGTTCAAGCTAGGAACAATCATAAAACATGATATTTCTTTACCAATTTCCGAACTAGCTAAATTTGTTGAGTCCACTGAGATTAAATTAAAAAACTTTTGGCCACATTTACAAACCATTATTTTTGGACATATTGGTGACGGCAATCTTCACTACAATATTGCACCACTTTCCCCATCATTTTCTGAAGATCTAGATGTAAGACGAATAGACATTAACCAATTAGTACATGACGAGGTCTATAAATATTCAGGCTCATTTTCAGCTGAACATGGAATTGGGCAACTAAAACGCGATGAACTAACTGTAAGAAAAAGTTTCATAGAGTTAGAGTTGATGAGAAGTATAAAAAGAGCCTTTGATCCACAAGGAATCATGAATCCCGGCAAGGTACTTTAATAATAATGGGATCTAACCTTTGGGGTTCTAACTAAATAGTTTTGACGCAGTTGATCTTCATTTTTTCCGCTTGTTCGCCGAAACCCCCTTTTTTATTAAAGAGCCTCTCTATATAAACTAACAGCATCATCAAAGGTAATCTCCCGCGGACTATTCATTAAAAGACGAGTTTGCAACATGGCATCTGTTGCTAGCTGATCAATATCCGCGTCAGTAATACCAACATCTCTTAAGCGTGTTGGCAAGCCCAATTCTCCTGCAAAGGCAGCAAGATAATCTACTAATTGTGCACTTTGATCCATCGTAGTACCTCGTAGACCAGGCTTGATGATCTGCCCTAATTCTGCATACATGGCATGTGCCACATCTAGATTGAAACGCATCACTGGAGCCAACACTAATGAATTAGAAAGTCCATGGGGTACATGAAATCTTGCCCCTATTGGATAAGCCAAAGCATGAACTCCAGCAACTGGAGCATTGGTAAACGCCATTCCACCCAAACAGGCTCCGAGCAGCATATTTTCACGGGCCTCGATATCCCCTCCAGCCATGACTGCACGATGCAAGTTATTGGACAGCAATCGCAGCGCCTCTTTTGCGAGGCAATCAGCCATTGGATTTTTCAAATGCCTAGTTGTAAAGGCTTCAATTGCATGAACCATTGCATCAATGCCAGTCGCCGCAGTGACATGAGCGGGAAGACCTAAAGTTAATTCAGCATCTAAGAGGGCAACATCTGGCAATAAATAAGGGGAGAGTACGCCCTTCTTTTCACGCTCACTCACAGTAACCACCGAACTCTTAGTGGCCTCAGATCCAGTACCTGCAGTTGTAGGCACTAAAATTAAAGGAAGTCGGGGGCCCTTTACATTACCAATTCCATAAATATCAGCTAATTGCTCATTACCTAGCGACAACAATGCCACTAGCTTTGCTACATCCATTGAGCTACCACCTCCAAAACCTACTACACAATCTATCTGGTTCTCTTGCGCTACCTGAACTGCCGCCTCAATTACCTCAACCGGTGGGTCGGCTCGAACATCAGAAAAAATATGAACAGGAATATTGAGCTTCTTGAACTGGGGCAATGCTTTTTCTAGCAATCCAGCGGCAAGAACGCCAGGATCAGTAACAATCAAGACTTTTCTAGCGCCCTGATCCTGAGTCATTTTTGCCAACTGGACAGAACCACCTCTCTGAACCAAAATAGAGCGAGTCGAGTGAAAATCAAACTGCATAGGTAATCCTTTAGTATTGATTTATCTAATCAGAACGGCTTTAGCAAAACCTTTGCAGCCGCTGTCTTACCATCATGCAGATCCATAAATGCCTGGGGCCCCTCAATTAAGGAGCGCTTTTCTACCCATGCCAAGTCACCGAAGGCATTACGAGCCAGTAAATTGACTGTGGACTGCAGATCAACCGTTGAATAGGTATAGGTTCCTAGTAGTGTAATTTCTGCAAGAGTGAGCTTACGCATATCAATCTCGCTTGACCAGTCCTGCAAGCCGACATGCATGATCACACCTCCAGGCTTGATGGCTGCCATAGCAGTATTTCGAGTCACGGCAGCGCCAACGCAATCCATCACAAACTCATAAGAATTCTCAGATATCTTTTCTTCGGCTGGGTTACACGTCTTACAGGAAGCATGGAGCTCAATAGCCTTTCTACGCAATGGATTTAGCTCAGCTACAGTTAAGTCGCCAACTCCATAGTGCCTTAGAAGCAATGCTGCTAACATGCCAATTGCTCCACCACCTAAAATCAAGACGCGGCATTCTTGGATTGGTCGTTCAAGAGCACGCATCGATAAGTTAATTGCGTGTACTGCTGTTGCAGCAGGCTCGGTCAATGCTGCTGCATCTAGGCTGAGTCCTTCCGGAACAGCAATGAGTGAGCCGGCAGGGATGCTCATATATTCAGCGAACGCTCCGGGTCTTGTCATGCCAACCATGGTGCGATTAGCGCACAAATTATTTCTTCCTTGTAAACAATATTCACAATGCCCACAGGTAATTAGAGGATTGCCCGTAACTCTTTGGCCTTGACTAAATAAAGGGGAACTAGATTCTGCCACAGTGCCCGCAAACTCATGCCCTAGAACTAAGCCTGGTTTCCTCCGAGGATCATGCCCATGAAAAGCATGCATATCACTGCCGCAGATACCTACTGATTCAATCTTCAGAACAACTTCATCTGGATCCAAAGAGGGATAAGGTCGATCCAGAACTTGCATCTCATTGGGTTGTGTATAGACCAATGCTTTCATGATTACTTTCCTTATGAAGCTGTATAACCACCATCAATCATGATGGTTTGACCAGTGATATAGGCTGAGGCATCACTAGCTAAAAATATAGCAAGTCCATTCAGATCTTGCACCTCACCATTTCGCCCAATTGCAGTTCTTTCAGCATGCATTTTTACTAGCGCAGGATTATTAAACACTGGAGCAGTCAGTGCCGTTGGAAAATATCCAGGCCCCATTGCATTACAGGTAATACCAAACTTAGACCATTCCTGAGCAATTGCACGCGTTAGCTGCAATATTCCTCCTTTGGCAGCACCATAGGGCGCACTGTTAGCAAAGGCGCGATAACTTTGTAGAGAAGCAATATTTATTACCCTGCCCCAGTTGCGCTCTTTCATTTGTGGAGCTAGCGCTTGAGTCATAAAAAATGGGGCTGCCAATTGCACATTCAATTGCTCTTGCCAGCTCTGAGGGGTTATTGCTTCAAAGAGCTCTCGTAAATTAATTCCAGCAGCATTCACCAAGATATCTACTTTGCCTAATTTACTAAGCACCTGCTTAGTCAACTCTGCCGATTGCTCCAGAACACTCAAGTCAGCGACAAAGGAGGATGTCTTGATACCTTGCTTCGATAGCCGACTGAGCGCTTCCGCCAATGGTACCTCTCTGCGAGCAGCAATTGCAATTTCTGCACCAGCCAATCCAAGAGCTAGAGCGATACCCTCCCCCAATCCACTGCTACCTCCGGTGATGAGGGCAGTTTTTCCCTGCAAACTAAATAATTGATTAATGATCAGACTCATATCTCTACTGGAACTCCAAGATCAAATTTTTCACTAGGAAAATACTTTTCCAGACGATCATCTGCTGTTCGAGCATGAGCTTCCATACCCTCTAGGCGACTAATTCGAGCAGTAACTAAAGCCATTTCCTTGCTACCCTCACGCGTCATTTTTTGCCAGGTCAGTGTTTTCATAAATTTATGGACTGATAGGCCCCCTGAATATCTTGCAGCACCTTTGGTGGGTAACACATGATTAGGTCCGCTGGTTTTATCACCAAATGCAACGGTGGTTTCCTCTCCTAAAAATAAGGATCCATAGCATGTGAGATTACTTAACCACCAATCTAAATCTTTAGCATGCACTTCAAGATGTTCGCTTGCATATTCATCTGATACCTGAGCAACCTCTTCACGAGTACTACATACAATGACCTCACCATAATCTCGCCAAGCGCTCGCTGCAGCATCTCTGGCTGTGGGAGGCAATAAATCAATCATCTGCGGTACTAATTGCATTACTTCTTTTGCCAATGTATCTGAAGTCGTAAATAACCAGGCAGGTGATTCATGACCGTGTTCAGCTTGACCAACAAGATCACTTGCTACGATCTTGGGATCAGCAGTTTCATCTGCGATAACTGCAATTTCCGATGGCCCAGCAAAAACATCGATACCAACCTTGCCAAATAATGAACGCTTTGCCTCTGCCACAAATTTATTACCAGGCCCTACTACGACATCGGCAGGTTTACCAGTAAATAGTCCGTAGGCCAATGATGCAATCGCCTGGACCCCACCTAGAGTCATAATGACATCCGCGCCTGCCGCCTTAAATGCATAAAGTACATAAGGATGCATGCCGCCACCCCGAAATGGACTAGAGCAAGCAATAATATTTTTAACACCTGCTGCTTTTGCGGTAGCAACTGTCATATAGGCTGAAGCAATATGGGCATAACGACCTGAAGGTGCATAACATCCAACAACATTAACTGGCAACACTTTTTGACCGGCTGTGACCCCAGTATGCAAGGTAGTTGAAAAATCATTAATACTATTTTTCTGAGCGATTGCAAAGTCATAGACCTGCTTGACTGCAAAATCGATATCTTTTTTTACAGGACTTGGTACATCTGCTAATACGGCATTGATTGCTTGGTCAGACATCACAATATCGCCAGACCATTTATCCAACTTCAATGCATATTCTTTGACAGCGGACTCACCATGCATCTCAATATTCGATAGCATCTCGGTTACCACTTCCTGAGCAGTTAAAGTTTCAGTCTCAGGAGTTTTGGTCGCTTTTTTTAAATAACTTATTGACATATTTCTAACCTTAATTGTGTAAGCGCTTACAGTCCATCTCCAAAAAAATGAGGTCGCCCCCATTTTTTTGGATGAGTTGATTAATTACTTAGCGTTATTTGCAAACTCACGTAGTTTCTTATCAGCATTCACCATCTTCATGAACTCATCTGTAATGTATTCATTTGCTGGTGGAACTGTTTGAATTGCGCCAGTAGACTGCATAAATGCAGCAATCGCATTAAACCAACCATCTACCTGTGATGGACCTTTTGAGTTATCCATGATTTTTAATTCGCCTGCTAAGTCGTAGGTTGGACGTGTATCAAACTCTTTTTTCATAGAAGCTTCAGAAATTGTCACACCGCCTTGCTCATAGAACTTTTTCATCATGGCAATAGCTTGCGGCTTATTGGCATTCATCCATTTCCATGTACGCAAATAGATTGCTAAGAACTTAGCGACATTCTGTGGGTTTTCTTTCGCGTAGTCGCCACGTACAATCAGAGCACCAGGAACAAAGGCTCCTCCATCCTTACCAGTACAAATCACCTTAGCTCCAGCCTTCTCCTCTAAGGTATAAATATTTGGTGCCCATAATCCACCAAAGTCAGCGTTACCCGAAGACATGGCAGAAATAATTTCACCCTGACCCATATTTTTAATGGTGACATCTGCTTTGCTCAAACCATATTTCTTCAGGCAGGATTGCACAGCGTAATCGCCTGTGGAATTACCAGTGAGAACAATTGTTTGCCCTTTCAATGATTGCGGATTAGCTGCAAACGCCTCCGCAGCCTTAGCAGTGGCTAACAAAGCATTACCAGCAGACTCATCGTTACTGAGTCCAATAGTCTTAATGCCAAATCGAACATAACCTAATACCGCTGGAACTGATCCAGTACCGCCCACATCCCAAGATTTGGAAGCAGAAGCTGCAATCTGTGGAACTCCAGCAGGGAAAGTACTGAATTCAGGTTTCAAACCTAATTCTCCCCACCAGCCTTTCTCTGTTGCTACAAAAAATGGCAGCGCCCAATACAGCGCAGGCTGATAGCTCACCTTAATTTCTGTAAGTGCAGGCTTGGCTTGCGCTTGCACATTTCCGATACTTGCTGCTGCAAGAATTGTTGCGCCCAAAATACTGGCAAATGTTTTCTTAAATTGCATTTTTATCTCCCTCATATATTACAAAAGTGAATCAATGATCAACACCCAGGTTTTGCTCCCGTAACAACCTCCAAATCTGACTACGTAACTGCACAAAAGAACTCAAATCCATCACATCCTCAATACGAGAGTGCGAATCCCACCCTTCTTTTTCACGAATTGGCTTAACCTCGATCACATCCCGAATCAAACCAGGCCTTCTTGACATCACCACTACTCGATCTGCGAGGTACACCGCCTCTTCAACTGCGTGGGTAATAAATAAGACCGTTTTAGGATTCTTACGAGCAAGCCTTACGAGCTCTTCCTGCATCACCACTCGCGTTTGCGCATCTAAAGCACCAAACGGCTCATCCATCAAAAGCACTTCTGGTTCTAAGACATAGGCTCTGGCAATTGCGACACGTTGCTGCATGCCGCCTGATAGCTGATGGGGATAAGCTTGTTCATAACCCTCTAATCCCATGAGTGAAACTAAACGGGCAGTTTTATCTCGCTTTTCGGCGTTACTCATACTCATTGATTTCAGGCCAAACTCAATATTTTCTTGAACAGTCTTCCATGGAAATAATGCAAATTGCTGAAATACCACCGCACGATCTGGTCCAGGCCCCTGGACCTCTTTACCACCGACTAATACACGTCCTTTACTCGGCATCTCCAGTCCAGCCACCATACGCAAACAAGTTGTCTTACCGCAACCAGATGGACCGACAATGGCAACAAACTCCTTATCCTTAACCGTTAAGTCAACACCACCCACGGCTAAAAATTCTTTACCGCCCTGCTTAAAGCTACGCTGCACCGAATCGAAAACAATATCTGCCATAAATCAAATTTCTTTATAGTGAACAGCAAACTTTTCAGCCTGCCTTAAAAGTACGTCAATCAATAATCCAATAAGACCAATCGCAATCATGCCACTCATCACAATGTCGGTCTGAATACTTGCTTGTCCCTTAACCATCATGTAGCCCACGCCACTAGAGGCCACAATTAATTCAGCACCTACTAATGATTGCCAACCGAGTCCAGCAGAAATTCTGAGCCCTGCAATGATGGATGGAATAGCGGCCGGAAACAAGACCTCAGTCATCAAGCGTAATTTTCCAGCGCCAAGCATTCTGGCAGCCTCAAGGTACTTCTTATCAACATGAATGGCACCCCGATAGGTATTAATTAAAACAGGAGGAAATGCCCCCATAAAGATCACCAGTATGGGCCCACCGATTCCAGTACCAAACCATAACGCCGCAAATGGCACCCAAGCAATTGGTGCAACAAATCGAATGCTTTCAAAAAATGGGGTAAAGATCTGATTAGCAAACCTCGATAGCGCCATTAGCAAACCCAAAGGAATGCCAATGACTACTGCCAAAATAAATCCAGATAGAAAGCGCTGAAAACTTGAAGCAATATGCGCTAACAAGGTATACCCAGAAAAAGGTTCATTGATTAAATGAATAAATCTAAGGAGAACCTCATGTGGAGCTGGCAAAAATTGTCTAGGCACTACGCCCAAAAGAACTGATAGATACCAGAAGCCGATAAAACTGGCTATGCCTAGCCCAGTCCATAATAAAAACTCTCCCTGGTTTAATCGTTCATGGTGAGCCATCATGCCCTCCAAGGCATTGCGTACTGCTCAGCTTTGGCCAATATTTGCGTCATCAGCCAACCCGAAATAGCCACACTAATCATGCCTACTAAAATCATCGCTGGATTGATATCCTGAGCAGCTTGATTCAGAATTGATCCCAGACCTAAGGTAGCACCAACCAACTCGGCAGCAACCAGCGTTGTCCACGAAGCTTGAAGCGAGAGCCGCAAGCCAGTAAAAATCAGCGGTAAAGCTCCGGGTATCAACACTTCACGATAATAAGCAAAGCGACTAATTCCCAGCATTGCTGCAGCTTCACGTTGCGGCACTTCAATTGACCTAACGCCCGTAAAGCTATTAATGACTGCAGGCACAAAGGCGGCAACATAAATCACCATCACCTTTGCAGAGTTGCCTAAACCCAACCAAACAATTGCTAATGGAATCCAAGCTAAAGGCGGAATGGGCCTTAAAGTTAAAAAGATGGGATTTACAAAAGCTTCAATTCTTTTGTTTGCACCCATCAAAATACCCAACAAGATACCTAAGGACGAAGAAACTAAGAAGCCTGTTGTTACCAACATCATGCTTTGGAGTACATGCTGATACAACTTACCGTTGCCATACCCCTGCATTGCAATAATCCTGAAAGAATTCCAGGTCTCAGTAGGCGAAGGAAATCTTGCGCTCGAGATTATGCCCGTCCACTCAGTAAGTCCAAACCAAGTAAGGAGCAATATTGCGCAATACAAAAAGAAAGATAAAAGCTTGCTAAAAATTTCCAATTCCTTATAGAATGAATTAAATGTAAGCGCTTTCATTCTAACCATAATTTGTTAGCAAAATCACCTTGGCCCATCAAATTTGACTAGGACTTTCCCTTAGCCCCCGATGAAAAAACATACTGAATCAGTCACCATTGATCATGTTGCAACTGCAGCAAAAGTCTCTACCGCAACAGTGTCGCGAGCCCTTAATCGCCCCGAGACAGTAAGCATTGCTCTTAAAGAGAAGATACATAGCGTTATCAAGAGGCTTGGATATATTCCAAATGCTGGTGCACGCTCTTTAATGCTTAAACGCTCTGGTACCATCGGCGCAATTGTTCCAACTCTAGATAACGCTATTTTTGCTCAAGGTCTTGCAGAGTTCCAGAAGCAACTCAATCAAGCTGGATATCAACTATTGGTTTCGAGCACTAATTATGATCCTGCAATTGAATCAATCCAAATTAATAACCTACTTGCACGAGGCGTTGAGGGTGTAGCCCTTTTTGGAACTAGCCAGGAGAGAGATGCACTCAAACTACTAAAAACCCGAAGCATTCCTTACATTCATGTTGGCTCTCTCTCAACACCCTTCAATGGCTTTGCATCGGGCTTCGATAATAGAGAAGCCATCAAGCTAGGTGTTCACCACCTCCTTGAAATGGGACATAAACATTTTGGCATCCTGACAGGCATCACAGTTGATAATGACCGCGCAAAGGATCGAGTTACAGGGGCTATAGAGTTATTAGCACAAAAGAAAATTTACCTTAAACCCGAAGTCATTGTGGAATGCCGCTATGAACTTCAAGAAGCAAGACTTGGTTTGAAAAAGCTACTCCTATCAAATCCAAAAATTACAGCGATTATTTGCGGGCAGGACGTACTTGCTCTAGGAGCAATCTTAGAGGCACAAAGCCAAGGCATCAAAATTCCTAAAGATCTCTCAATTATTGGCTTTGATGATCTTGAAATATCTAGACATATCCTCCCCAGCTTAACAACTATTCATATTGATGCCATTAGCATGTGGGCTCAAGCGGCCAATCATTTGATTTCACAAATTAATGGTGTTGAAAATTTACCTAAAAAGATTAAGACGAGTGTTAACTTAGTGATTCGGGAGTCGAGCTCTACTCCGCTAAAACGAGGAAAATCAGCACGTAAAGAAAAAGCCACCCCGCAGGGTGGCTCAAAGTAAAACTATAAAGGTACTATCTAAAGGATGAACAACTAGTTCATCTTATTTCCTTAGAAATTAACTCTTAGTGAGCATTGTCTACTTAATATGCATAATGCCCGATATTCGTGCTTTGTCGAGCTAGCGATTAGTGATTTTCTTTTGCATGATTAATAGAGTATTTCGGAATCTCAATCACCAGATCTTCACTAGCAACAATGGCCTGGCAAGACAAGCGAGATTGGGGGTTGAGTCCCCATGCGCGGTCTAGTAAGTCCTCTTCATTCTCATCAGGCTCATTAAGGCTCTGATAACCCTCTTTGACAATCACGTGACAGGTAGTGCATGCACAAACCATATCGCATGCGTGCTCAATAGGGATATTATTTTCCAATAAAGCTTCACAAATAGAGGTTCCGGGAGCAACTTCAACTACTGCACCCTCTGGACAATATTCAC
>Ga0114975_10002635_pt1 | contig 12249 bp, 12 predicted proteins | sample S_130626_EF_Meta_FD_87031 | JGI IMG/M metagenome (GOLD analysis project Ga0114975, IMG submission 87031) | Freshwater microbial communities from Lake Simoncouche, Canada to study carbon cycling - S_130626_EF_MetaG | ecosystem: Environmental > Aquatic > Freshwater > Lake | place: Lake...
CCTCGTCTGCTTTGCCTACTTCGCCGTTGCGGCGTCGACCAGTTACGGGCGTGGGTATCGACAGCCGAGCTTCTCCAGCGAACGCAGCGTTACGGAAAAAGATCGCGAGACCTCATCCGTAATCACTGTACGGCCGGTTGGCGCACGCGGAGATCTCGCCGCCGAGATCACCGCCGAGGTTGCAGGTATCGGGCGCTTCGTCGGCAACGAACGCATCCTTGGCACGACGGTTGGGCTGCGCGGACTCGGCATGGCGGCTCCGTCGCAATTCTCGTTTGAAACGGCACAGGGGCGTGGCACGACACTTCTTGCCTGGCTCGGCGAGGCCCGGGGCACGGTCACCACGGAGCTCGCCCCCTCCTTCCGCGGAACGACCGTTCGGGCATACGGCAGCCTCGCCCTGAGCGACGACGCAGGGAGCACGGGGAAGGCGACGCTCAACCGCGATGGCGAGGTCTCGATCACGGTCACCGACCGCAGTGGAGGGGTCTACACCCTCAACGCCCCCCTCAAATAGCCCCGCGGCGTGGCACCATAGCGGCATGATTATTGCGAAGCGCCCCGCCCCGCTCGACCCGGCCGCCATTGCCGCCGTGCGCCGCTCGTTCGACGAGGCCGACATGTTCCCGCCACGCGTCTTCCACGACCAGGCGATCTTCGACTGGGAGTCGCAGGAGATCTTCCGCCATGAGTGGCGCTGCGTCGGCCGCGAAGAGGAGACGCCGAACATTGGGTCCTATCGACTCTTGGAGTTCGCCGGCGAGCAGGTGATCATCTCGCGCGGCGAGGACAACAAGCTGCACGCCTTCATCAATGCCTGCCGCCATCGCGGCGCAACTCTTATTGAGGGGCCGGCCGACGGCAAGCCCGACTGCGGCGAGGTGAAGAAGATCGTCTGCCCGTATCACGCCTGGGTCTACGGACCTGATGGGAAGCTGCAGAAGGCGAAGCACACCGAAGACCTGAAGCGCTTCAATCCCGGCGACTACGATCTGGTGCCGCTGCGCTGCGAAACCTGGCAGGGCTTTGTCTTCCTCACCCTCGACAAAGAGGCCGAACCGCTCCTCACCTACCTCGACGATCTCGTCGACGTGTTCGCACGCTTCGACTTCGCGCCACTGCGACTCGCTCAGCGCGAAACGTACGACGTGGCGGCGAACTGGAAGATCCTCGTCGAGAACTACTCCGAGTGCTACCACTGCCCTGGTGTGCACCCACAGTTGAACGCGCTCACGCCGTACGACCTTGGCGAAGACATTCCGGCACGCGGCTGGTGGAAGGGCGGCTGGCAGCCGCTCGTTGGCGAGGCGCTCACCATGGGGCTCGACAAGGGATCGCACTCGCGTCCATGGCTCAAGGGAATGACCGAGACCGACGCGAAGCGCATCCAGTACTTCGCCGTGTGGCCAAACCTGCTTCTTTCGCTCCACCCCGACTACCTGATGGTGCACATGATTGAGCCGCTCGGCCCCGGTCGATCGCGCGTCGTGTGCGACTGGTACCTGCACCCAGACACGCTGAAGCTCCCCGACTATGACTTCTCCGACGCACACGGCTTCTGGGATATGACCAACCGCCAGGACTGGCATGTGTGCGAACTACAGCAGCGCGGCACCGCATCGAGCATGTTGCCGCCAGGCCGCTACAGCGAGCTTGAGGCGAGCGTGCAGGCTTTCGACCTGATGGTTGCCGACCGCTACGCCGCCGACGGGAAGCGCACCTCACGCGGCTGGGCCGCGGGCCTCGCCCCGGGCGACATGGAGGGGATTGACTTCAGCGATCGTCAGGCGGCTCGTGCCGCTATCGCCGCAAAACTCGCCGCCGCCGCGGAGTAACGGCGTGACAACGCCGCAGCACGACAAGCAGGCGGCCCGCTTCCCGGTTCCAACCGGTGAGGCACACACCCTCACCGCCGACGAGTACCTCTCACCTGAGGTCTACGAGCGCGAGCGTGCAGCGATCTTCAACCGCACCTGGCAGATCGTGGCGCGCACCGCCGACCTCACGCGACCAGGTGACTTTGTGCCAGCCAACATCCTCGACGAGCCGATCGTTCTGGTGCACGGTCTTGATGGCACGATCTCTGGGTTCCACAACGTCTGCCGCCACCGTGCCGGCCAGGTCGCGCTAAGCAAAGGGAATCGCAAGAGCCTGCAGTGCCGCTATCACGGCTGGACGTATGGGCTTGACGGTGCGCTCAAGAACTGTCCAGAGATGGATCAGACCGAGGGGTTCCGCAAAGAGGACTTCGGTCTCATCCCCGTGCGCACCGCCGTCTTCGGGCCGTTCATCTTCGCCAACCTGAGCGCCGATGCACCACCACTCGAAGAGGTCCTCGGCGCAATCCCAAGCGAGATTGCCGCTGCTGGGTTCCCAATGGACGAGATGCAGCTCGTAGAGCGCCGCGACTACATCGTGGAGTGCAACTGGAAGGTCTATGTCGACAACTACCTTGAGGGGTATCACATCCCCATCGCACACCCAGACCTCTTTAAGGAGCTCGACTACGACGCCTACAAGGTGGAGCCGTACCGCTTCTACTCCAAGTCGCTCGCGCCGATTCGCGACCTTAAGGAGGGCGAGGTACACGGCGTCGATCGCCGCTTCATTCGCAGCGGCGAGGGCGAAGATGACGCCCTCTACTACTGGTGCTTCCCGAACATGATGTTGAACCTTTATCCCGACAACCTCTCGCTCAACCTCGTGATCCCGCTCGGGCCGAACCGCACCCTGACCATCTTCGAGTGGTACTTCGCCTCGCCGGGCACCGGCCCAGGCTGGGAGTCGATGCAGCAGGGGATCGCCTTCAGCGACCAGATCCAGCAGGAAGACATCGTGATCTGTGAGCAGGTGCAGCGCGGCCTGAAGTCGAGCGCCTACACCTCGGGGCGCTTCTCAGCGCTCCGGGAGAACGGGGTGCATCACTTCCAATCGCTCGTCCGCGAGTTCCTCGCCTCCGAGACCACGCCGCGCTAAGCGGCGCACGGAGTTAGGCCAGCCCCATCTCTCCCATTGGGCTCGATGGTCCCTCGCTGCGATCGTGCAACTTGAAGCGTCGATCAGGCAGCTGGATCGGGTTGTTATTCAGCGCGGCGCGGGCCATCACCTCGCCCACCATCGGCCCCTGCTTATAGCCGTGCCCTGAGCCACCGCCGGCGAGCCAGATCGCAGGATTCTCGGGATGCTGATCCAACACGTAGTGGCCGCTCTTGGTGCGTTCGTGCTGGCAGGCGCGCGTCTCCTTGACCGGAGCGCTCTTCAACGCAGGGAAGCGCACCGCACACTCACGCGCACGCGCGATCGAGGTTGGATGCGCCTCGTCAGGCCAAACGCTCGGATCGAAGCTCCCCGCGTCGAATTCTGGTCCAACCTTCACGCCGTGACCCTGATCGTTGGGAATCCCCCATACGGCGAGGCCTTCGTCGATCCAGGTTGGCATCTCGTCCACACTCATGTTCGGCGCATCGAAGTAGATCGCGTCGCGGCGCACCGGAATAATCGAAGCCTCTGCATCCGCACCAACAAGCTGAGGAAAGAGTTCAGGGAGCCACGGCCCCGCCGCCCATACCGTTGCACCGGCCGCTATCGGCGCACCACTGGCGTCGAGCGCGCTGCCATCAGCGGCGGGCGTTGCGCGACCGCGCACGATTACGCCACCCTCACGTTCGAACATTCGCGCCGCTGCGCGAACGCCGTTCCCCGCACGCAGGAATCCCGCGGTCGGCTCGTAGAGGACAGAGCTGAGGCCGTCGATGCCAAGTGCTGGCCAGCGGTGCAGCGCCTCTTCGGGGGTGATGCGCTCGCATGGCACACCGGCCTCGCGCATGCGCGTTTCAGAGCTGGCCTCCCAGATGCCGGTACCCGAAACGAACCAGGCAACACCGCTCTCGACAAAGATCTGCTCGCCGGCCGTCTCGCCCAGCTCTTTCCAGGCAACCAGTGCGCGTTGCGTCCAACCCATGAGCAACGCATCCTCTCCATGGGAATGTCGAATGATGCGGCTGTAGTCACCAGAGGTGGTCTTGGCGCCGCCAGGCTCGCGCTCTTCGATCAGCTGAACAGTGGCGCCGAGTCGTCGTGCTTGCAGCGCGGTCCAGGAACCCCAGACACCGCCGCCAACCACAAGCAGGTCGGGTGCGCCGCCGGCAATGGTCATTTTTTGGAACCGAGGGTGCGGAAGCGCGAGAGGAACTCCTTGGTGCGTGGATCCTTCGGCGCGTCAATCACCTGCTCTGGTGGTCCAACTTCGGCGAACTCGCCCTTATCCATGTAGTAGACGCGGTCAGCAGCTTCATGTGCAAAGTCCATCTCGTGGGTGACCACGATCATGGTGCGCCCCTCGTGCGCTAGGTCCGCCATCACCTTGAGCACTTCGCCAACGAGCGTTGGATCGAGCGCCGATGTTGGCTCATCAAACAGGAGCACCTTCGGCTGCATCGTAAGTGCGCGCGCAATCGCCACGCGCTGACGCTGGCCACCGGAGAGTCGCGATGGGTACTCATCACGCTTCTCGAGCAGGCCGACCTTCGCGAGATACTTCTCGGCGATCGCCTCTGCCTCTTTGCGGTTCATCTTCTTCACATGCACTGGCGCCTCGACACAGTTCTCAATCACGCTGAGGTGTGGGAAGAGGTTGAACTCCTGGAAGACCATGCCGGCACGCATGCGCACCTCGCGAATGCGCTCCTGCCGCTCGCTCCCCTCCTTGTGGAAGGGATCGGCGCCGACGATGACGCCGTCGATCTCCACGGTGCCATCGGTCGGATCTTCGAGAAAGTTTAAGCTGCGCAGGAAGGTACTCTTTCCGGATCCAGAGCGGCCCAGGATGCAGACAGTCTCGCCTGGCCAGACCGTGATCGATGCGCCACGGAGCACATGGTTCTCGCCGAACCACTTCGTCATGTTCGTTGCCTTCAGCACTGGCTCGGCGCCTGGCTTCACCAGGATCCCCGGCTTCTCGGCAGGATGGACAGGATGGAAAGCTGGAGTCTTAGAGAGGTGCTTCATGTCGCTCATCCCTTCATCTCCTTGTTTCGGTCGCCTGCAGCGAGGCGTGCCTCAACGCGATTCTGTACGGCAGTGAAGAGAATGGTGAGCACCCAGTAGACAGCCGCGGCAATCAAGAGGGTCTGCAGGGACTTGAACTCCTTACGCCCGATGTTCTGGGCGCGCCAGAGGATCTCCTGCAGGGTGACTGCTGAGGCGAGTGCCGAGTCCTTGAGCATAGCAACGAAGTCGTTGCCGATTGCCGGAACGATGATGCGGAAGGCCTGTGGTGCAACGATGCGGCGGAAGGCGGTTGACTCCGACATGCCGAGCGCGACGGCCGCCTCACGTTGACCGCCTGGCACCGCCTGGATGCCCGCCCTGAAGAGCTCAGTCATGTATGCCCCGTAGTTCATGCCCAGTGCGCCTACGGCGCACACAAATGGATCGAGAACAATGCCTACTTGTGGCAAGGCCAGGTACCAGAAGAGAAGCTGCAAGAGCAGCGGAGTGCCGCGGAAAAAGCTGACATAAAAGGAGGCGACCGCGTTCGCGGTAGCGCTGCGCGAGAGTCTCCCGAGTGCGCCGAGGGTCGCTAAGACGGTGGCCAGGATGATCGAGAGGAGTGAGACCGCGATGGTGAGTCCGGCCCCAGCCAGAATGAATGGCGCAGCCTTGGTAATGAAGGAGATTTCAACATTAAGTTGCGTGGCGATGAACAACAGGATGAGGGCAAGGATGACCGCCGAAACTAGGCGAAACCGGATGCGCCATGCGCCTTCACGGCGACGGTCGCTCGCGGCGACAGCTGAGGCTAACTGCTGATCCTGCTCGGTTGAACCCGACATGTTCACCCTTCGTCTTACACGAGAGGGCCACGGTCTCCCGTGGCCCTCTCGTGCATAGGTTTTACGCTTCTACGACGTTCAGCGTTACTGCTTAACGGTGACGTCTGCGCCGCTCAGGCTTGCCTTCGACAAGGCTGAAAGCGTGCCGTCGGCATGCGCCGCAGCGATGATCTCGTTGATTGCCGCCAACATCGAAGCGGTGTCCTTGCCGCCCTTGTCGAGTGCAACCGAGATCTTCTCAGCGGTCAGCCACTTGTTGTCCAAGAACTTGATCGCCGCGCCACTTGCAATGGCGTTGTCGATGAACTCCTTGCCCTGAACAAAGCCGTCCCAGGTTCGGCCTGCGGTGAGCTTCTCAATGCAGAGGTTGTCCGTCTCCTCGGAAGTGACGGTGATTCCGGTTGGTGGCGGTGCGGAAACTTCAACCAGTGACTGGTTGGCGAATTCGCCCTTCAGCCAGCTCTCGTAGAGCGTGCCAGAACCGATGCAGAACTCCTTGCCAGCAAGATCGGCAAGCGATGTTGCTGTTGAGCTAGTTGGTACGGCAACGTACGCCAAGGCGTAGTAGTACGGCTCAGAGAAGTCGATCACCGCGGTGCGGCTCTCGGTCTGCGCCATGGAACCGACCGAAACATCCCAACGGTCGGCCCAGTTGCCAGCGGTCAGGGCGTCCCAGCTTGGGGTCTCCCACTTGATGGTGACGCCAAGCTTCTCAGCAATCAGCTTCGCAACATCAATGTCAAAGCCTTCGTACTCATTGCTGGTCGCGTTGAGCGACGAGAATGGCGGATAGTTTGGGTCGGTTGAGATGCGCACGACGCCCTCTTTGCAGACAAAGCCGAGGAGTGTGGTCTCAGCCTCGCCTGCGGCGATGGCCTTCTCGCAGATCGTACCTGCTGCGGCACTTGGGCTTGGGCTCGCGCTTGCGCCACAGGCACCAGCTACGAGGGCGGCGCCCGTAAGGAGCGCCAGGAGTGTTGACTTGATCTTCATCTCGTCACTACCTCACATATTCCGGCGGGGCTAGCCCAACGGGCCACCTCGGCGCCTTGAGAGCGATGATCCCACGCTCACCAGCGTGCTGCCAACAGGTTGCGCAGGCCGCCGAGCCCCTATCGGACCCCCGTGGAGACCTCGCCTAGCGGCGCGCGGCGACCAACACCCCGCTAAAGAGGATCAGCGCCCCAAGGAGCTGCCCGGGGGATGGGATCTCACCGAAGATCAGCACCCCCGCCACCACGGTCATCAGCGGCTGCACAAAGAGGAGCACCGAGCCAACAACGCTCGGAAGATGAGGGATAGAGGCGTTGATTAGCGGGTAGCCGAGCACCTGCGACATGAGGGCGAGGAGCACCAGGTAGCCCACCCCTGGCCAGAGGTCGGGCGGGAGGAGCGTGCCGCCGGCGGCGGCGATGATCCCAGAGACCAGAATCGTGCCGATCGCCGCATCGCGCAGCATGCCAAACGGCCCGACGGCGCTTGACCCCGAGGAGATTCGACGCGTGATCACCAGGTAGAGGCCGTAGAAGCTCGCCGCCCCAAGACCCCAGAGCACCCCGAGGGCAGGATCGCTGCCGGCCGACACGTTGAGTGCCCCTCCGAACGGATCCACAACCTGGGCGAGCAAGAGAAGTCCGAGGAAGGCGAATGGAATCGCCGCGATGGCGCGGCCCGGGGTGCGCTCCCCCATGAGTGCGGCGTAGATGCCGACGATGAAGACCTGCGCATTTGGCACCACCGTGGCCAAACCCACGCCAAGCAACGGAATAGAGATGTGGAAGCACTGCAGGTCGAGGGCGAAGAGTCCGCCGGCGAGTACGGCGAGGAGCCGATCGCGGCGCGTTGCCGAATGTCCTTCGCGCCGCGCGATGAACCAGAGGAACGGAAGGGAGACGGCACCACGGAAGAGCGTGACGACTGCAGGTGAGCCGCCAGAGAGTTTGGCCAGCGTTGAGGATTGTGAGATCGCCAGCGCGCCGAGCGCGGCCCCAAGCCGCGGATGTCGAGTGGCGAATCCGAGTGGTGCTGATTGCATTGCTGCACGATACACGGCGCCATGCGTTAGACGCAGAATCGCCGCAGCTTACCCGCCAGTGAGCTGCGGCGACTCGTTGATATGGGGCGGCTAGCGATTAGTCGTCGTCGCCGTCCTCGTCCTCGTCTTCGTCCTCATCCTCGTCCTCGTCGTCATCACCGCCGGCTGCTGGTGGTGGGATGACAATCGGGTCAGTGCCTGGCACTGGATCAACGGCCGGCACATCGGTTGGGGCTGGTGTGACATCAACGACGAGTCCTGGGTCGACAGTTGGATCAACGGACGCATCAGCTGACGGGTCTGCGACAACTGCCGCCTCGGTGCCACCGAGTGGTGGCAAGATGCCAGCCTGGCTTGCGAATGCGCCGCCGATCGAAAGGCCGAATCCGGCGGCGAGTACGAAGGCGACAATCGTCGACGCTGGGTGGCGGCCGCTGGCGATTGCCTGCGGTGCGTACTCGGGGCGCCATGGCTCCATGGGTGCGAGTTCCTGGCCCTCGAACGAGCTCTTCTTCTTTGCCATCAGGTTGCTCCTTTCAATCGCCTTGGCAATCGCCTCGGTCGCCTACAGCCATCATCGGCGTCTGGTGCCGCCGGCGTCCTGTGTGCGCACACAGGAATTCGTGAGAAGTCGCTAATAAATCGGCTAAATCGTGCGGGAGCGGAACCCCTCGGTGGCGGTGAGTACCCCCTCGGTGTCCATGGCGAGGGCGCCGTAGTCCGGCTCTTGATCCACTCGTTGCATACCCGCTCGCCCCTCCAGGAAGCAGATCGTGGCAAGTGCATCGACACGGGCGATGTCGGGTCCCACCACGGTGAAGCTGAGCCAAGGGCTGGTGGTGCTCTCCCCTGTCGCCGTGTCGCGCAGGTGACCAGGTCGCTCCGAGAGGCCACTCGTGGCGATGGCTGCGTTACGCAGGGCGACGCGTGCCACCAGGGTAGTGTTGCGGCGCGGGTCCACTACGCCAACACTCCAGCCAATACCTGCAGGCCCGCCACCTGAAGCGGTGATGTCGCCACCGATGCCGAGTGAGAAGTTCTCAACGCCGTGTTCGCGCAAGATGGCGCTCGCTACGCCGATCGCCCACCCTTTGACGTAACCCGCGGGCTCCAGGCCGCCGTCACGCCCGGCGTGCCAGGCATCGAAGATGCCGCCGCTCTCCTCATACAGAGCCTCGCAGACGTCAAGGATCTGTTGCGTCTCTGGGTGCGCTGCCGCGCGGTCCAGCGCGCCGTCACGAATCTGACAGATCTCAGAGTTCGGCCGATAGGTGGAGAAGCGATCTTCGATCTCGTTCAGCCGCGCAAACGTAGCCTCGACTGCAGCAGAGGGGAGCGGCCCAACAACCGCCAGCGATGCGGCGGTGCCGAAGACCTTACGAACGACTCGGGTGACCGACTCGTCGAGTGACCCGCTCAATAGGTGGCCTTATCGATCGCTGCCTGCAGTGAATTGGCGTAGCCCCACCAGGAGTAGGTTGCGCCGCTACACGCCGCTGGCTGCAGTGCCACAAAACCGTTCCCCGCAGAACTGTTAGCGGCGAGGTCAATTGCCGCGCTGTTGAACACCGCCTCGGTGCACGCCGCCTTGCGATACCCGATTGGCCAACGGCCGCTCTGCGAGGTTGACGCACCCGTCACCTTGCCGTTGCTAATGGTCACGGTCACCTTCATCGTGCCGTAGTTGTAGTTGAATGCGGCTCCCGTGAACGTGCCGTTGTGGAGCGTTGCCGCTGCAGTGGAGGTCGGTGCCGGAGTTGCGGTCGGCTTCGGGGTGGCGGTCGGCTTCGGCTTCGGCGTCGCACTAGCGCCCGGCGCCAACGATGGGTCTGGCGTTGGAGTTGGGGTCGGCGCTGGATCAACGGTTGCGCTCGCCGAAGGGTCTGGGGACACCGACGGATCGGGTGAGATGCCACCAATTCCGGCCTGTGCCGGCGGCACGTACCCAACGATCAGGCGCAGCCCTGCGATCGTGAAGATGAGTGCGATTAATCCTCGTCGCGGCATGTGTGTGCTCCTCTCTGCCCTAACGGGCTACCAACTAAATCGCTCAAGATGGATCTGGTGATGCGGTACGCCGATGTCGCGCAGGCTCTTCTCGACCGTGGCCATCATGCGTGGCGAGCCACAGAGGTAGATATCGCGCTCGCGCACGTCTGGGTAGGCGGCCCACAGACCGCCGGGTGAGAGCGGATCGTCGTTGAAGGTGAACTGGTCACGGCTCCCCGTGACGAAGTTCAGGTCGGCGCCGCGCGCTTCGGCGATGCGGGTGAGCTCTCGCTTGAGGACCACTGAGGCGTTCGATGGGGCGCGGTAGAGCAGTGCCATGTCGCCGCGACGCACTGGCAGCACCTCGAAGAGCGCACGCAGTGGCGTAATGCCAATACCGCCGGCGATGAGGAGCACCTTCTCGCGTGTGCGCACGGCGCCCGTGAGGATGCCGTACGGACCCTCCAGGAAGACGCGAGTGCCTGGCTTCAGGTGCTGGAGCTCACGCGTGCGATCGCCAAGGGCCTCAATCGTGAAGCGCAGGTGTACCCCGGTGGGTCCAGCCGAGAGCGAGAAGGGATTTGAGCGCCACCAACCCTTAGAATTGAGCACGCGGATGCCGAACCACTGCCCGGCACGGACTGGCAACTTGTTCATCGCGCTCCCGGTGATCCAGAGCGAGGCGACACCGTCACGCTCGATCACCACCTGGTCGATGTAGAAGCGGTGACGCAGGTTGCGCAGGAGCGGCTCAATAAATCGGAAAAGGACCAGCGGCACAAAGGCGATCGCATAGAGGGCGATCCACGAGTTTCGCGCGAGCTCGTCTTCGACAAAGTCGGTGCCGAGGGTGATCTGGTGCAAGAAGCCGAGCGCCATGGCGATGTAGACGTAGAGGTGAATGCCATACCAGGTTTCGTACGCCATTCGTGCACGTGCCGCCCGAATTGAAACCACGGCAACAACGATCAGGAGTCCAAGGGCAGCGGTGCCGCCGAGCCCGCCCGCCTCAAGGATCGTGAAGGTATAGATCTGGTCCCACACCTCGCCGATGGATGGAATCGTGGTAGCGCCAGAGTAGGCAATCGTGGAGGTCACGGCGTGGATCGCAATGAACCAGACGCTCGTGAATCCGGCGAGTCGATGGATGCGCGACGCCTCGTCACTCCCCAAGACCTGGTCAATGAATGGCGCACGAGACATGAGCAGAATGCCGACCAGCGCCAAGTAGGTGCCGAAGAGTGCGGTGAGCTGGCCAATGGCGGTGAGAGCGTTCCACGGACTGTCGAAGAGCTCGAGGCCGCCGTGCCGTACCCACATCGCGGCGATGACTAGCGCGATGCCGGACACCCCCCAGTTGAGGTCACTAGGCGTAATCGACCAGCGCCGCGGCAGCGGCGGACTGATTGGCGCCATCTGGCGCGCGCTACTGGTTCGACTGGCGGTCGTCATACGACTCATGGTCGCTGTGCGAAGGGTCTGCTGTCCTGTACCCGCTCAAAACCTTCGCCCTACCGCGTGAGAAGGTTCAAATGTTTCGCGTTGGATACGTAATCACCGTGCCACACCGATCGGCGCCAGCACACCCTGGCCCACTCTCAGAAGGTCGACCGGAACAAGTTCAATGGATCGACCCCGTTGCCCCGCCGAGACGACGATCGTGGCGTGCGCGCTCGCCCCAGAATCCAGCAACAGTGGCAGTGGCCGCTTGGATCCAAGCGGGCTCACGCCACCAGGCACATACCCCGTGACGCGGCGCACGTTCTCGGCATCGGCGAGCGCCGCTCGCTTCGCACCCAGCGCCGCCGCAACTCCCTTCTCGGAGAGCTCGCCACTGCTCGGCACCACCGCGAGGGCGAACAGGAGTCGCGCATCCTTCGCACCTTCAATAGAGAGGACGAGCGTCTTATAGAGACGATCGGGTGAGATGCCGAGGGCGGCTGCCGCTGCGTCGCCGTAGGCGATGCGTTCGCCGCGATGCTGGTCGACGCCGCTGAGCGGCTCGAGCTCATATTCGTGCAGCGTGAATGGAACGCCATGCTCAATCAGGAGTGCGATCGCTGGAGTGCCAGCACCCATCGAGGGTTACTCCGCGGCGGCGAGCGGGATGCGCACGATCATGCGCGCACCGCCACCAACGGCGGTCTCCGCGGCAATGGTGCCGTTATGCGCGGTAGCAATCGAGCGGGCGATAGCGAGGCCGAGCCCAGCGCCGCCATGGCTGCGCGGCTGACCGGCGCCGCGATAGAACGGCTCAAAGATGCGCTCGCGCTCGGAGAGCGGCACCCCTGGGCCTTCGTCATCGACCCAGATGGTTGCAAACCCTTCAGCAACGCTGGTGCCAATGGTGATCGAACCTGAGGCCGGCGAGTGGCGAATGGCATTCTCGAC
>Ga0114975_10002638_pt1 | contig 12246 bp, 7 predicted proteins | sample S_130626_EF_Meta_FD_87031 | JGI IMG/M metagenome (GOLD analysis project Ga0114975, IMG submission 87031) | Freshwater microbial communities from Lake Simoncouche, Canada to study carbon cycling - S_130626_EF_MetaG | ecosystem: Environmental > Aquatic > Freshwater > Lake | place: Lake...
ATGAGTCATACAGACCGTTGGAGTTCAAGCCTATTGAGCCCAGCGACCCTATGGCCTCTGTGTGCAATGTTGCTGTAAATGCTGGTGCGATGGACCCTGCCAGTGCAGCACCTGCAGTTCAGGATATGGAGGCGCAGGCTACTGCTCTTTACTGCACGCGTAGCAAAGACATTATTACTCCTAATTCCATTGTTGAAATGGCATACAATCCTGATAACGAGGAGGGCTGGCGCTGGGAGCCTATTCGTGTGCGCTGGGATAAGACCGAGCGCTATCAGCACGGAAAAATGGCGATGAACGCTGATTGGGTGGCAGAGGATGTATGGGGCTCTATTCACAATCCTGTGACGGAGACTATGATTCGCACTGGCCTGGTAGAAGATGAGGTTGTCGACAAGAAGGAAGTTTACTATGCGCGCAAGCGTAGTGCTGAGCGCGATAGCTTTATCATGCGGACACACAATAACTTTCACAATGAGTTTATTAAGTCGCACATCTTGCTTCAGTCAACACTCAAAAAGGGTGATGCACTTCTTGACTTGGCTTGCGGTCGTGGTGGCGACCTACACAAATGGCTAAAGGCCGATGTAGGCCTGGTGTTTGGGATGGATGTAAATCAGGATTGCTTGACGGCGCCTGAAACTGGTGCTTATGGGCGCTATTTGAAGCGCAAAATTCAGTCTAAGCGTCCTATTGCTCCAATGGTATTTGTCCAAGCTGATGCTACACGCAACATTCGCGATATGTCAGCTGCTTCATCCGACCTTGACAGAAATATTATTCGCGCGCTTTACGACATTCCTGGTCGCGTAGATGTGCCGCCTGCTGCAGAGGATTTGCGGGGTGCTGGCAACCGTGGTTTCAATGTAGTATCGTGTATGTTTGCACTTCATTACTTCTTCCACGACAGAAAGTCAGTGGATGGCTTTCTGCGTAATATTGCTGAAAACCTGAATGTTGGTGGTTTCTTTGTAGGTTGCTGCTTTGATGGTGACTCAGTTCACAGTCTTCTTGCGGATACACCTGAGGGCAGCTGTGTGTCTGGAAAGGTGTCTGGTAAGGATGTGTGGACCATTAAGCGCAACTATAGCGATTCAGTGGAGGATGTGCTGCCTGCTACTGACAGCGGGCTTGGCAAGGCCATTGACGTGTTTGTAATGTCTATTGGCGAAGAGCACCGCGAATTCCTAGTCAGCTTTGACTATTTGAAGCGTCGCCTGAGTGAAATCGGTTGCGAACTACTCATTCCAACTGAGTTGGCAGCGCTAAAACTTGATACATCAAGTGCGCTATTTAGTGAGACGTATAAGAAGACGGGAAATGAATACAAGATGCCAGATTCCTTACAGCAATTCTCTGGACTCAATAGGTGGTTCATCTTCCGCCGCCGCTCGGATGGGTCCATGGATTCGCTGGGCCGTAATGAGCCTGGCGCAGCTGCTACAGTTGTGGCACAACCTGCAGCGGTTGTTGCAAAAGCCCCTACCAAGAAGGCTGCAACGGTAGGCCTCAGCAGTTCGGGTCGCCCAATTTACAAGTTCTCACATGATGCTACCATGAAGGATGACCTGGGTGTTGGGCGCAAGGATTGGGCACGCTATATTTCTACATTTACGCATTCGCGGTTGCGCGATGTTGCAAATCCATCTGTTGTTTATCCCTCACTGGAGGCGGCAATGGCGGCGGCGCGCTATCAGCTGGCGTCTGACAAGCCAGAGTTAGGGGCACGCCTGTTCTCTACGGTGGCAACAATTCACCAAAATTCACAGCGCAAAATGAAAAATGATGGACCTCTTGATGAAAAGACCAAATATGACTTGTATGAGGCAGAGGGCACTGCTATTAGAAAGCAGACCTTGCCTGCAGAAATGGCAAAGGCCGGTGCTACCTTTAATGAGGCTGCATGGATTAAGGTCCGCGAGGAGGTCATGGCAAAGTATATTCAGCAGCGCTACGAGACTGATTCAGAATTCAAGCGTATTCTGGATGCTGTTAAAGCCAAAAATGGTATATTGGTGTTTCACAATGGCAGCCGGCCATCTGAAATTGGGGGTGTTGTGAAAGGTAATGTTATTGAGGGAGACAATAAGCTTGGCAAACATTATATGAGTGTTGTTGGTCTTGCGCAGTAAAAGTATAAAATTTGTATATTTTTTAACGGGGGTGTTACTTGGCGGTATAAAGAAGATTTTATATGTATGTTCATAACATGTTTGACCTTGAACCCTCTGCTTGGATAGGTATTATATGCGTGATTGTTATAGCTGCTATAGAGGGGTTCTCCTTTTATAATAAACATAATGAAAAGGCTGCTGTACCACATACACAACACCAGATTCCCTGCAGCAGCTTTTTAACAAATTTGGAGCGGCGGCGGGCCGTAAAACATTTTGCACCTGGTGCTGTAGATACTAAACATATAACACGTGCAATTATTAATGCCCCAAGTGCATTTGGCTTACAGCCCTATAAAATTATTGCAGTGACAAATCAAGAAAAGAAGGTTGCTCTAAGAGCAGTGAGTTTCAATCAGGCCCAAGTTGAAGAGTGTCATACATTATATGTGTTCTGCGCCCTGAAGGATGTTGAGAAACGCATGGAGGAGTATATTACGGCAACCAAGGCAGAAGATGCGCGGACAATAATGAAGGGCTTTTTAGATGCAACACCTGATAAGGTAGATTGGGCTAAGCGCCAGGCGTATATTGCGTTGGGCTTTGGTTTGGCTGCAGCTGCTGAAACACAAACGGCTTCATGCCCTATGGAAGGATTTATACCGGATAAGGTTGCTGAAATTCTGGAACTACACTCTAACTTAGTACCCTGTGCATTTTTAGCTGTAGGAGAACACGCTGGTGGAGATGAGAGTCCGCGGTTCAGATTTGACGACCTTATTACCGAAATTGCTTAAAAGAGGTGCGTGTGTTATATATAGGAAAATGGTTTATACCGATGGGTACTCAAAAATCGATAAATTTTTGAATACGTATACTATTACTATTACAAAACCAGGGCGATGGGTATGTTATTATCATAAGGACGCTGCTGGTATTAATACTATACATACTTTTGTTGATAATTTTTGTGAGGTTTATCAATTATGCTTATCTAAAAACACCAATGGGAGCCAGCCTAACATTGTAAACGCACATACAAACATTGATAAGATTGCCATATACGATACATATATATCCCTGATGCCACGTGGGTTAACTTTTCATCCTCTTCCCGACTTTGCTATTGATGTTTTACAAACTACTGGAACTGCCATTGGACGTGAAACCTTATCGCGTGTAGCTAAAGTATATCACGATGCGTATTTGACACCAGGTGTAAAGGCAACCCTTCGGCGATACAGATGTGAGGAGGAGGAGGAGGAAGATGAAAAAAATATAATTATGGGGGAAGAGGATGAATAAAATAAATGGTAATAATAGGAAATATGGCCAGCAAGAAAAAGGGTGCCAAATCGGCGGCGGCTGCGTATGCACCAGCGGCATCGGCTAATGCTGCTGGTGGCAGTGATTTTGCTGCTCTTCTAGCTGAGCGGGGCTTTGCGCCAGGATTAGACACATTGCCATTATATTTTATATCTACACATGGCGCGTATGATGTAAGAGACCCTGAAGGCGGGGCATGGTCTGAAGAAGATGAACTTTTTGTGGTCCCCCCTGGCGTCCATATTTTTGAAACTATGCAAATGGGTGATTTGTGTCTAACAACAATTGACCAATATTTATGGACAATGAGTCAAGGCAGTAAACGAGACGTTTTTTTGCGTTTTTTTCTAACTGGAACAGGCGCCGAGGATTTTGGTTTTACTGAAAGCAGTCGAACTGGACCTAAGACTGTATCCCCTGAAAAAGCAAATGAAATTGCACAGCAAGTTTTTCAACAACTGTATTATTATGGCCCTGGAACACGGATTGCCCGGCGGACATTATCTATTGGGGGTGGGAAGCGTGACGAAGTTGCCGGCGAAGGTCGAGAAACATTGCGCAGGGACTATGTCAATATGGGGTTTTATAAATTTCCAGCAGGGGCAGCGGCAAATGCATATCCCAATGTTCCACGCAGTGGCTTGCCAGCAAGTAGAATTCCTGGTTTAACACCACTACGCAGTGAAATGATAGAAACAGAAAGGACGGTAAATTCCAATGAAATGATTGACCTTGTAAAAACGGCAGAAGGTGTTGAGGAGGGTATATTTTTATTTACGTCTTGTGCACAGATATGGCGTGATGACGAAGCGTCGACAAGAGAAAATAAAAGACGTATAGCAGTTCTTGAAAGCGTCCAAGCGACTGCTACAACTATTATGGCTGAAAAAGGTATCCAGTTTAGACCAGGTGGCCCTGGCGCAAACGTGTCGCGTGGCTGGTGGTCAGAGCGACGGGCTTTAGAACATCGCATGAAGGCTGTTCTTGCTGCACGACAAGGGGCGTCTGGTGTTGCAACTGCATTGAGACGGGGCACTGAGGAGATTTTTGCTAATGAAGAAGAATTAGATGAAGGTCTAGTTTTTGCCAACTCTGAAGAGTCTAACGCAAATATGAATAATATAAGAGCCCCACCACCCCCACCTGGAGGGCCTGCACCTGGGACGGCGGCATACTATAAATTTATATTTACGCCTACAAAACCAAGGCAAGTGCGTCATATGATACCAATTATTGGCGATGATGGCAGTCCCTATTTATCAATACAAGGTTTACGTCTTGCATTACGGCATACGCCAATAGGGGAAGGTGAAATTTTGTATAGATTTGATGGAATAAGCGGTACGGGTAGAGCGAAACGCCCATTGTGGCAACGTATTACAGTTACAAAAGGGCGGCCAGCTGTATCTGCTGAAAATTGCGGTGGTGGTGGGGGTGGATGTGGGTCACGGCGTCGCGGTGGTACACGCAGAGTGAAAAGATTGGGTCGACGATATACATATAAACGGATATAATCATAATGCGCCGAAATTTTTATATCATATTGTAAATTGAAATATGATATAAACTTAATTTTTATGCATAACTTATAGTTCTGTTCTATTTGAGGGGGCTGAGATGTTTGAAATCTGTAGCATTTGCGGATAGTATTTATATTTCTTATATTCGACAAGTGCATTAGATGGTGCTACAACTAAGGCGGTTGAAACAAATTTTGTTTGGCCGGGACCACGTAAATACTTACCGGAAACAGCGCTACTCAATGTTAATGCTAAAAGTGTAAACAGAGAAAACATTTATTCTGTATAACCATGTGGAAAAAAAGTGCTTGAATAAACGCAAAAATTTTTTGCTTTTATTTATTTTGCATGTTTTGTTTATTTATTTGGTTTGCTTTGATTTTTGGTTTGGTTTGGTTTGGTTTGTGATTAGTTCAGTCGCCGGTGAAGATGCTGCCGCGAACACGGAAGCTGTTCCATGACTGCCCGTCAAATACGGCGCACGCCCTGCAGCTTGTGTGCTTACGCTGCCAGTCAATAACCTCACACGACTCGCAGCAAATCCAGTGGTAGGCAGCGGCACCTGCATCCGTGCGCTTCTTCTCAGCAAGAGCCCAAAGCACACGAGCCTTGTCAGCGGCGCGGGCGGCCTCCTGGTCCGCAATGCGCTTGACGCGAAGGGCCTCCTTACCCTCTGGTGTGGCCTCATAGGCACGCTTGGCCTTCCTGGCCGCCTTAGCCTCGATTGCGGCTGCAGCGCGCGCGGCCTCGTCGTCAGCCTTTGCCTTAAGCAGGCCGGCAATGGATTTGGTTGACTCGATAAACCACGTGCGCGTGTCGGGTTGCCACTTACCACCGGCCGCCTTGATGTGCTCCTTCATGTCGAACGTTGAGCCGCTGACCGTCCAGCCGGCATCAGTCTGAGTGATTATAATATTGGCGCTCATTTGTGCTTCGGTCTACCTCTTTGGATAAACTGGGCTTCTGAACCTACATATATTTACTATTATGATTTCAATTTTTCTTGTTTTTTATTTATTTTTGATAAATATAACTTTATGTATTTATCAGGAACAAAGGTCCAAAATTGAAGGCCTATTTCTGTATTTAATAATGTAAAAAGATTATTAAATGCCCCTATCTATTGGTGAGGGTGGTTCACTTGATTGGCAGCGTCTTGCTGTTGTAAATGCACATCCGCGCGACTTGCGCATTCAGTTTAACGAGGAGGAGCACAGTTATGCCATTGATGGTTCTAAGCAGGGCTGGTCATCATGCACACAGTTTCTCCACAACTTCTTCGGCCATTTCGATGCCGATGCAACTATTAAGAAGATGATGTCTGGGCCCAACTGGATTAAGTCTAAGTATTATGGTCAGACGGCTGAACAGATTAAGGAGGGTTGGGCCTCCAGTGGTGCTGAGGCTTCATCTGCTGGCACCCGCATGCACTTGGATATTGAACACTATTACAACTCATCTGAGCTGTCGGTGGCTTCAATGGCTCGTGATGATAAGTGGGTGCCCAATGAATCGCCAGAGTGGACCATGTTTATGGCCTATCAGGAAAAGATTGGTTCCAAAATGATTCCTTGGCGCACAGAGTGGCTAGTCTTCTACGAGGAGTATAAGGTAGCCGGTTCTATTGATATGCTTTACAAAAAGGCCGATGGTAAGTATGCTATTTATGACTGGAAGCGGGCAAAGGAGATTAAGACGGAAAACCGCTATCAGAGTGGCCTGGGGCCACTTATGCATCTGCCTGATACCAACTACTGGCACTACAGTATGCAGCTAAACGTGTATCGGATGATTCTAAAGCAAAAATACAATATTGATGTTGATGAGCTGGCCCTTGTTATTCTTCATCCCAACAATCCCAACTGGCGCGTAATCAAGATTAATATTATGGAGGAGGAGGTGGCAGCAATGCTTGAGTGTCGCAAACGGGCCCTAGCTGTGCCTGGCAACACTGGCACTGACCCCATTGTAGTGTTTGAGGGTGCCGACCATATGGAGGATACGGCTACTGTAGCAGGGCCGAAGGGCTGGGTGGGTCTTGATTAAGCTGGTCTAGATTTTGAAAACTTACTTTCTTTTTTAGTTTTGGAAAATCAAGTCCGTTATAAACATGGGTATTAGTAAGCGGCACGTCTTCGCTTACAATCTGATTATTGGAAGATACAATTTCCTGATAATCAGCATGTGGCTGCTGTTTCTGTGGATTTTTCGGCAATAGTGTTTGTATTAGAATAACACAATTTCCCATTTTTTTAAAGCTGTTATCTATTAACAATACGAGTCAATTTTTAGGCTGGGGAATGTATAGATTCCCATGTTGTACCAAATCCTGCATCCATAAATGTCTTGAATACAGCTGGTAAATTAGCAAGCGGTGTAGGTTTGGGATTCGACTGTAGAATTTCTGGGGCATCCACAAAAAACACAATTGTAAACTGTGTGCTAATAGGTGCTATTTTATACCATTTAAATATGCGGGTCATTTGTGTGTCCTGGTTATAACGAGCAATAAACACGTCTGTGCCATAGGCTTTACCAAAACACCACCAGTCAGCATCATTCCATTGGACGGCACTGTCATTCTTCTTGGGCCTGGCCTCCTTAATGCGCTTTTCTACAGCCTTAAGCGGGTGGCCAGTATAGGCCACAACTGAGGCAATAAATCTGTCTTCAATTCGCGGGTCTGCAGGTAAGCGATTCAATCCAGCACGTCTCCATTCCGTGGGAATATCAATGTGGTCAGGGCGTGTGCGTCGACCCAATGATGCATTGTGAGCGTCTTCTGGATAAGATAAACCAGTAGAGTAATCGTCTTCTGGTACATAGTCCAATCCTAATTCAGCTGAAATATCACTAATCTTGGCTTTTCCAGTCAATACAAAATCATCTTGACGGACCAGCCCCATTGGATTACGGATTTTAGACACTCCTGATTCCAATATTTCAGCAGCTAAATAGGGATAGCGTAGCAGCTCGTCAATTATGCGACTTGTAAAATACATTTTAATATCAGGAATACCCTCACTTGTGCCGGTATGAATCTTACACGTATTACCTATCCAACTACACATAGGATTTGAACTACATGATTCTTCGCTTCGCTCTACACGACAGTTCTTTCGCAACAAGGCAAATGACGGCATGACCTCGGCATGGGGGCTGGCATCCAACCAATTATGTATAAGTGGTTCCAAAAGAATATCGCAACGACGGCGTAATTCATACAAAGGTAGATGTGACTTGCGAAGGGCCTTAATTTGTTTCAGCACTTTGCCGGCATCGCGGTCAGATGATTGGAGCCATTCCGATAAACTTATACGTAAATATTGGTATGCTTCCTCAACTACTGCTTCAGGAACAATATCGATTGTTTCACTGGAACTTTGAGACATTCCAAGAAAGCGTGCATCTTCTGCCCAGGGTAAAATTGCCACAGGTTGCGCACCCTTTTTCATCAACTGGGCAAAAGTTGGATGCGCGCTAGGCGTTGCTATTGGCTGAGGCGCTACCGGAACCAGGGCTCCGCTTGTTAGACGTAATGCGCAGAAACGCTGGTCCTTGGCGTCAAAAATTAAGTCCGAAGGAGTTAATCCTGGAAATTTCTTAAGGCCCTTGTTTGATAACGCTGTTAAAATTGTATCCAATGATGGGGTAGGCAGACCTTCTATATCATATACCGATGGTAACTTTAGAGCCATTGAACCATCTTCAAGTGCAGGAATATAAATTAAGGTTTCCGTAATTTTATATAATACACCTGTCAATCTATTACTTCTGTCGCGTAGTATAGAGTTGGCCACTAAATCCTCAGTGCGTGTAGACAGCAGGTCTGAAAGCTTTGGCACTGATGCACTTGGCATATCAGGTAGCCATGGATGCGCAGGTGAAGAAAATCGCCCACACCCCTCAGAATAAGAGAGATACTGTGTTATAAAATCTTTGAGCGAATCCTGAACTTGTGCATGTATAAGTGGAAATTTAGCATCCTCAGGATGAATTGTAGGTAATACTAAAAATGGTGTTTTCGCTTTAGCCTTGGCCCCATCTTCTTGTTCCTTCTTTTCCAAAGCCTCAATATAAATTAAGGGCTCATATGCATTTGTTGTTAGGTCGTGCCATACAAAAGCCATTGGTGGTTTATATTTTTGACTAAATTGGGAGACACCGTATTCAGAGCAGCGAATAGAGACGGTTTGCTGTCCTTCAGCGTCCGTTGACCCTTCAAAAAATACCAAAATTAAACCTTCAGGAAAAATTACACCTGGGCAGGCGAACAAATTTTCAAAGTGCTTGAAATTTTTTGGGGCCTTTTCATCAATAATATAATTTTTAAAATTTGTCCATGCGTTTGCAAGTCTACCAACATGTCTCCGCATATATGTGTCTTTTGTTAAATTGAAGCCCTGTTGACGTGCAAAGGTTGCAAGTTCGGCATCAGATAATTCACTGGCGGAGCCGGCAAATTCATGCACAAGATTACCATAATTTGCACGTTCAAATGCACGGCGCAAATTAAATAAATATTTAGCATTGTCGGATTTTTCCCACAATTTATATTCTGCTAATGCTGCTGCATCGCCTGGGCCAGGTAGTGGGGGCTCTTCCGCAAACAAATGTTTAATTACAGCATTAGGTGTAAGGACGGCTGGTAAATCTAATTTAGCACCCTTCATTTGAGCCTTACCCGCCTTTTGTAAATTTCCAAAATAAAATCCTAATAGTTCCAAAAAATTTAGACCTGGCGTGGCAGCATTATTGCCTAAGCCGAAACGTAAAAATGCACGGGCTGTTTTTGGATTCAAGTGCTGGGCAACACCGCCTTCCTTTTTAACAGAGTGGCTGCCAACCTGACCTAACATTGCATCCAAGGCTGCTGGACATAATCCTATGCGACCTGGACCAAGCTTCTTCTTCTCATAACCTAATACAAATGCAGTTCGAATAGCACGCAAAACCTTAGTAAGGTCGTAATCTTCTTGGGCGTCTTTCTCTTCTGGTGCCGGTTCTTCTTCTTCCTCCTGCTCCATTGGCGGGGGCTCATCCGTGGCACTGTCGCGAATATCTTTTGGCAAAGGAACTGTTCCCGCTGCAGGTTTAATCTGGTCAACTGTTGGTCTTGTAAAACAGCAGGGTAAAGCGAAACTTGACGGATGGAAATTGTCCATATATCCTGCTAATTCGTGGATTTCGCCACCCGCCTTTCCCTTGCGAAACACAACTGTTTGTCCTTGCTGTGGCGCCTTCAAATCTACAATTTGTTTGCCACCACAAAATGGACAAGAGTTTGCGTCTTTTTGCTCCTTTGAACGTGTTTGAGTACCCTCAAACTCACTGGGAATAAGTGGTTTCATATCGCTGATACACCAATATTCAGCGCAGATGTAATAATTTGGTTTTGCTGGGTCTGAACCAGCACGAGCAACAAACCAAATGGGTTTTAATTTACGCTTTTCCTTTTCACCCGTCTTTTTCCAATCACGTAGGATTCGGCTAAATTGCCCTTGTTTGCCTGGTTCCAAACATAATAAATTTTCCAGCGCGGCCTGCATTTCCTTAATTTTATGCTTTGGCTTGTGTACAGTTGTTGTTACGCCTTTTTTCGTTGTGGATTTTACTGTAAAATAATCATCCAGCCCACGTTTTAACATTTCTTTGTGTAAATCGTCGCCCTTTAATTTTTCAACATTAAGGATGATATTTTCGGGCGGCGGCAAAAATACCCATTCAACCGAGTCTCCATATTCTTTTATCAACTTATCCAATTGGTCAGCTGCCATAACATTAGGTAAGCGGCCAGAAGATGTTTGACATGTTCTACTATATACTGTTACACTGCCTACCTGCGAATATCCGAATAATTTTTTATCATAGCGGTCAAGTTGCGCCTTCCACCATTCCTTAAGCGGCTCCAATGTTATGCTTCTACCATCTATTGGTGCTGCTTTAGGAGCCGCTTTAGGGGGTGGGGGCGCTTCTTCTTCACCGTCGTCTTCTTCTTCGTCTTCTTCATCTTCATCGTCATTTGCGCCGAGCAAGGCTAACCAACGCGCATCTGGTTGTGCAGCAGCCGCTGCCTGTGGCCGTACAGCAACGTTTACGGCAGGTGGAGTAGGTGGCTCAAGTGTGGCTTCTACCGGAATGCCCGTAGGAGTGTAGTGAAAAAAAGCAGTCATTATCGATACTAACCGATGAAATGTTGTTTCCGAATCAATACCTACAAATGAAATTAAATAGATAGGGTGTGATAGTGTTATTTCAATATCTACACCCGAATTATGTGCAAGAACTGGCTCAGCGCCAGTGGGAACAATTTCGGTTCTGCGTCTATACCAAGCATCAAATAATGCTTTTGCATCGGCTTCACTTCTACCAAATGTGCTTATGATTCCAGACACAAACATTCTAATACGTTCAGCAGGGTCCAAGGTCGATTCTATATCGTCATCAAGAACACGCTTTGTTAGATACGAGAAAACGACGCCTTCCTGTTCATAATTATTGACAGCTTTCCACTTTAGAAACACCTTAGTTGTTGTCTGTTCCTGATATGGCGCTTTATCAAGAAATGGGCTAAAATTTTCTATACGGTCAAATATCTTCTTTTGCGTCATTTTGGTTTCGGTATATTCCATACGATAAATTGCAGACAACTCATCTAATTTTGGTTCAATGTCAGCTGGATATCCTAACGATTGTAGGGCCTTGCTTAAAATTTGACCTGCTTCCACGACTGTTTCTACGTCGAGTGGCATATCCTTGCGTGGTGCTTCAAGCACAACATTTGAGGACCCGTCTTCAAACCAATATATTGTTAATGCTACATTACGTGTAGCACGCACCTGGTACGCAAGAGATTCAAATGGAATTTTTGCTATTAATACTGTGTTACCACCACGCTCAGGCTCCTCCTCCAAAAAATACGACAACATGTCCTTGTCGTGAATAACAGGAAAACCCGATGGACCGGTAGCCAATTTAAGCAGTGGCTCACGACCGTTTGCTGGAAATAAACGAAGAAACGGAACCGCGCGTGATGTATTGAACTCATAAAACATAATATCCAATGATTTTGGTTCATCACTTATTGGCGGTAATACCAATTTCCAACGGCGCATTTGATATAGTTTTAGTGGGTCAGATGCAACCACTTTAGCATCTTTCAGCAGTTCATCTGCAGCGCTAATTCGTGAAATATGTTGTTCAATATATGCTTGTGTTGTTTCGAAAGATTCGTCGGCAGCTTCAATTACGTGTTCAATATCTTGAATTTTTGGGAAATACATCTG
>Ga0114975_10002642_pt1 | contig 12237 bp, 9 predicted proteins | sample S_130626_EF_Meta_FD_87031 | JGI IMG/M metagenome (GOLD analysis project Ga0114975, IMG submission 87031) | Freshwater microbial communities from Lake Simoncouche, Canada to study carbon cycling - S_130626_EF_MetaG | ecosystem: Environmental > Aquatic > Freshwater > Lake | place: Lake...
CTGGAAAGAAGAGACCCTCGAAGAGTACTGGTGGTGCACTGAGAAGGCTCTACTCTGGCCAGGTCACGGCGGGCCGAACATGATTCTTGATGATGGTGGCGACGCGACCATGCTCGTGCATAAGGGCGCTGAGTATGAAGCAGCAAACTTCGTTCCAGATCCAGCCGGCGCAGACTCGGAAGAGTTCGCAGTCGTACTTGGTTTGTTGCAGCGCTCATTGCAAGAAGATGGTCAGCGCTGGACCAACATCGCATCACAGATTCTTGGTGTGACTGAAGAAACGACGACCGGTGTTCACCGCTTGTACGAAATGTTCCGTGACGGCGCACTGCGCTTCCCGGCCATCAACGTGAATGACTCGGTGACCAAGAGCAAGTTTGATAACAAGTACGGCACTCGCCACAGCTTGATCGATGGCATCAACCGTGCAACTGACACACTGATCGGCGGCAAGGTTGCTGTTGTGTGTGGTTACGGTGACGTCGGCAAGGGTTCAGCGGAGTCACTTCGAGGCCAAGGTGCCCGAGTAATTGTCACTGAAATTGATCCAATCTGTGCACTTCAGGCAGCCATGGACGGCTACCAGGTTCTACCAATTGAAGACGTCATTGGTACTGCAGACATCTTCATCACAGCTACAGGTAACCGCGACGTTGTAACTGTCGAGCACATGGCACAGATGAAGCACCAGGCAATCGTGGGCAACATCGGTCACTTCGATAATGAAATTGACATGGCTGGCTTGCACAACTATCCGGGCATTCTGCGCCGCACAATCAAGCCACAGGTTGATGAGTACGTTTTCCCAGATGGTCACTCAATCATCGTGCTTAGTGAAGGTCGTTTGCTAAACCTGGGTAACGCAACTGGTCACCCCTCATTCGTGATGAGTAACTCATTCACTAATCAGGTCCTCGCACAGATTGAACTTTTCTCAAAGCGCGATGACTACGAATTGGGTGTGCACGTTCTTCCAAAGGCCCTTGATGAGAAGGTTGCTCGCCTGCACCTTGACGCACTTGGTGTGAAGCTCACCGAGTTGAGCAAGACACAGGCCGATTACCTTGGTGTCGATCTTGAAGGCCCCTACAAGCCAGAGAATTACCGTTACTAAAAATGACTGAATACCCAGACGTTCCGGAGATTGCCCAGCCTTTGGGTTATCCCGGAGCGACTTGGGCGTTTTACCAGGCCCGCACATCGGGGAACCGACTTCGTATTCCAGGTTGGGGAATGGGCGATGTTCTCATTAGCCTGCTTGGCACTTTGACTGTTGCAACCGTGGTTTCACTTGGACTTTCCAAAAGTCACATCGATCCTGAACATGGCTGGGGTCTAATTGTTGCATTCTCATCGCCGTGGCTTTTATTGGCTGGCTGGCCATTTATCGCCGCGGCGCTCAAGGGGAATGGCGCCGTCATTGACTTCGGGTTAACGGTTCATCGACCACATATTCGATTAGGCGTGTTTGCTGGACTGGCCAGTCTGGCTCTAGCTTCACTCGCCGCCCATCTGACAGTGCAGGTACTTGGTCCGATTTCATCTTCAGCAGGCGATGTTGCCAAGGAACAGCTCGGCATTGTGCTCGTAGTGTTTGCACTGTTTGCCCTGGTTGGAGCTCCATTTGTCGAAGAGATTGCTTTTCGCGGCATGCTCTTTGGGGCACTCACTAAATCAAGTTTCACACCGCTAGTAGCATCGCTGATTAGCGCTGGGGTATTCGCACTCTTTCACTTCGAACCCAAGCGGTTCTTTGTGCTTTTTGTAGTCGGCGCTGTTTTAGGTGAGGCCCGACGCCGTTCGGGAAGTACATCAGCAAGCATTGTGGCCCACATGGTTAACAACGCTCCCGCTGTGGTTTCACTATTGGGTGTTCAAATCGCATTTTTCGGTCACTAGACGCCAGCCGATAGACTTGACCAAGTGAGCGCACCTCGGATTGGCATTGTTGGCGGTGGTCAGCTTGCACGCATGATGGCCCCAGTTGCCATCAATCTCGGCATACAGCTCCGCGTTCTTTCACAGGCTGCTGATGACAGCGCGGCCCAAGTCATTCCAGACACAGTCATCGGTTCGCATCATGACTACGATGCACTTCTCGCTTTCGCACAAGGCTGTGATGTCGTCACTTTTGATCATGAACACGTGCCGACTGAGTATCTGGTCAAGTTGCAAGAAGCGGGCATCGCAGTGCACCCCAAGCCACAGGCGCTTGAATTTGCGCAGGACAAGATTCGGATGCGTGAGAAGCTCGCTGAAGTTGGCATTCCTTGTCCGCAGTGGAAAGAAGTTTCTTCAGCCGATGACCTTGACACTTTTGGTCAGCAGGTGGGTTGGCCATTCGTTCTTAAGACTGCTCGCGGTGGCTATGACGGCAAGGGTGTCTGGATTGTTGATGACCTCAGTGCGGCTACTGCAATCCTTGATGTGATTTCTGCAAAAGGCATTCGCGTGCTCGCGGAAGAGAAAGTTCCCTTTGTTCGTGAACTTGCCGCACAGGTTGCTCGCAGTCCACATGGACAATGTGTCGCGTATCCGATTGTTCAGTCAACGCAGACGAATGGCATTTGTCACGAAGTGATTGCTCCTTGTCCTGATCTTGCTGCTGAGCGAGCAACTGCTGCGCAAGAGATTGCTTTGCACATCGCACAGGCGCTCGATGTCACGGGCATGTTGGCCGTTGAGCTTTTCGATACGGGAACTGAAGTTTTAGTGAATGAACTCGCCATGCGCCCACACAATTCAGGTCACTGGAGTATGGATGGTGCCGTCACGAGCCAGTTTGAAAATCACTTGCGTGCAGTGCTCGATTGGCCTCTGGGTTCACCAGCCCTGACTGCACCTTGGGCAGTCATGGTCAACTTACTGGGTCAAGACCTAGGTGACTTGCATAGTGCATTCCGTCACGTGATGGCTCGCGATCCAGGCATCAAGATTCACCTCTATGGCAAAGATGTGCGACCTGGTCGAAAGATTGGGCATGTGAACGCCGTAGGTGAGAACATAGATGACTTGAAGCAACGTGCATGGCACGCAGCTGATTACCTCACAGGAGTAATAGATGAGTGACAAGCCATTAGTAGGAATCATTATGGGTAGTGACTCTGACTGGTCCACCATGGCACCTGCTGCTGAAGTGTTGGATGAGTTGGGTATCGCTCATGGCCCTGCGGTTGTCTCGGCTCATCGCATGCCGGAAGACATGGTGACTTACGCCAAAGAGGCTATTGACCAAGGCTTGCGCGTAATTATTGCTGGTGCTGGCGGAGCTGCACACCTTCCGGGCATGGTCGCATCAATTACAACTTTGCCGGTTGTTGGGGTTCCAGTGCCGTTGACGCACCTTGAAGGTCTGGACTCGCTGCTATCGATCGTGCAGATGCCAGCGGGCGTTCCTGTTGCAACTGTGGGTATTGGTAATTCGCGTAATGCAGGGCTGCTCGCCGCGCGCATCATCGCAAGTGGCACAGATGAAATTGCTGTTGCAGTGCGCGAGAAACTAGCCGCATTTCAGGTTGACTTACGTCAGGTAGCCATCGATAAGGGTGATGCGCTCACCGAACGTATTAAGAACCTGGCTTACCCAAGTAAGTAATTGCCCAACCAGCGTTAGCCCAGGTCTCAAGGTCAAGTACATTTCGACCATCGATGACGATTGCGTTCTTCACGAGGGCCTTCACGGATTGTGGATCAATCTCTCGGTACTCTTTCCATTCGGTCAAATGGAGCACAATATCTGCATCGGCAAGCACGTCATTAACTGTGTCCGCAGTGCCTAAGTGCGGGTAGCGTAGGCGAACACTGTGTAGTGCTTCAGGATCATGCACTGTGACCTGGGCGCCATTTTCATGAAGCGCTCCAGCGATGGATAGCGCGGGTGAATCGCGGATGTCGTCACTGTCTGGCTTGAAGGCTGCTCCGAGTACGGCGACCTTTGCGCCATCGAGTGAGCCACCCAATGCTGCCTTAGCAAGTTCGACAACCTTTGAGCGACGGGACAGGTTGATGTGGTCAGCAGCACGCAGGAACTCGAATTGGTCAGCAACGCCGAGTTCTGCAGCACGAGCCTGAAGTGCGCGGATGTCCTTTGGTAGACAGCCGCCACCAAAACCGATACCAGCATTCAGGAAGCGACGACCGATGCGAGTGTCGAAACCAATGGCGTCAGCCAGAGTTGTGACGTTCGCGCCGGTGACATCACACAGGTCAGCAAATGCATTGATGAATGAAATCTTGGTAGCCAAGAAAGAGTTAGCGGCCACCTTGACCAGTTCAGCTGTGGGGTAGTCGCTCACGATGAGTGGCGTGCCTTCAGCCAATGGCGTCGCGTACACATCCTTGAGAGTGTCCACGTCAGATTCGTGGCTTACGCCAAGCACAATACGATCGGGATGCAGAGTGTCTTCAACTGCGAAGCCTTCACGAAGGAATTCTGGATTCCAGACTAGGTGACTTTCTGCGCCAGCAGGCGATTCAGCGACCAAGATTTCTGCAATTGACTGTGCAGTTCCCACTGGAACTGTTGACTTTCCAACAACCAGTGAAGGGCGAGTCAGCAAGGGAGCAAGTGAGTGAACTGCACCGCGCACTTGGCTCATGTCAGCAGCTTCAGAGTAGGCAGATTGTGGCGTCCCGACGCAGATGAAGTGCACATCAGCCTGAGCAGCGACATCTTCCCAAGAAGTCGTGAAGGTCAGGCGACCGCTAGCGATTTCCTGTTCCACAATCGGATCCAACCCTGGTTCATGGAACGGCACTTTGCCGGTCTTGAGCGTTTCAATTTTTGCCTGATCGATGTCGAAAGCAATGACATCGTGCCCCAAGCTGGCCATACATGCCGCATGAGTAAGTCCGAGGTAACCGGTTCCAATAACAGAAAGTTTTGCCATGCCGAACAGCCTAGTGCAGGCGGTAACCTTGCTCATATGCAGAGTTGGCCAGACGTAGCGGTTGTGATACCGGTCCTCAATGAGGAAAAGCACTTGGCCAATGCAGTATCTGCAATTCTTGCCCAGAACTATGCAGGAAATCTGCATGTGGTCCTTGCTATTGGTCCGTCGCAGGATGCCACTGAAGAAGTTGCACAGAAACTTTCGATTCAAGATCTGCGAGTGACTTGGGTACCGAACCCATCTGGACGTACGCCTGAAGCCTTGAATGCTGCAATCGCAGCAACGACTGAGTCAGTGATTGTGCGTGTCGATGCTCATTGCGAACTCTCTGACGGGTACATCACCGAAGCCATTGAGACCCTTGATCGAACGCAGGCAGACAATGTTGGCGGCATCATGGGCGCGGAAGGTTCAACTCCGTTTCAACAAGCCGTAGCTACCGCGATGACAAGTCCACTCGGCGTGGGTTCTGCTTCTTTCCATGTGGGCGGCGCTGAAGGTCCAGCCGAGACGGTATACCTCGGTGTATTTCGTCGAAGCGCACTTGAACGCGTTGGTGGATACGACCCAGAATTCACACGTGCACAGGACTGGGAAATGAACTTTCGCATTCGCTCCAGTGGCGGCTTGATTTGGTTTAACCCAAAGCTCTACGTGACCTATCACCCACGCAGTTCACTTCGTGCGTTAGCCAAGCAATACTTTGACTACGGCTCGTGGCGCCGTGAACTCATGCGCACGCATCCGGAGACTGTTAAAGCAAAATCTGCACTTCGATACTTGGCACCACCTACTGCATTAGTTGGAGTGGTTGTAGGCACACTGCTGGGCGTTGCCGGTTTGGCGACTAATTCAAGCGCTCTTCAAGCGGGATCGATTGCACCATTTGGCTATCTTGGGTTGACTTTCCTTTCAACGGCGCTACTCGCACGTAAAGCGAAGTCGGGTACACGTTGGCTGCCCATTGTGTTGATGACCATGCAGATGTCTTGGGGTGCTGGTTTCATCAGTAGCCGAAAGCAGAAAAAGAGCTAGGACTTAGTGCGGTTATTTCCTGCACTACAAATCGAGTCTCCTGCACTGATCACGTTACTGCCAGCATCTGGCCCGTTGATAGGACCGTTGTTGCTGTCAATATTTACTGCTCGAGCGCTCTTCCAGTCCTTACCTACTACTACAACAACAGCCTTATCCAAGGACTTGTCTTCAACTAACTCACTTGTGCGTGCCGAGTAGGCAGCCGTCTTGGCGCCTTCAGAATATGAAGCGTTGTAACGAACCTTTGTGGCGGCGAGCACTCGGGTAGTACTGGTCACGTTGTCGATAATGAATCCTTGTGCACGCAAACTGTTTGATGCTGCATAGCCCAGACCATCCTTACCGGATGCGTTCATCACAATGACATGGACATCAGAAGGTGCAGTCACCAACTTGACCGAGGGACTCACGCTTGGACTTGCAGTTGGCTTAGCCGCCGGAGAACCAGAAGTGCTTGGTTTTGGCTTTGGTGCTGGTGGCCACTGCTTATCCTTGCGAATTGATGCCCACAGCAGCTTTGCCGATGGAAGCCAGCCGACATTGCCGTTCTCAATGTATTCATTTGGCACAGTAGTGAACTTGATGTTGTGCAGTGACATGCCGCTGATCGAAAGAGCGAAATCTTGAAGTTTACTGATTGTTGCAAAGTCACGGCTTGTTGTTAGCGACGAAGTCACGGCAGTGAGAATGCTGTAAAGGCGGCCAGGGTTAGTCAACACGCCCTTGGCTTTGATGCCCTTAACCATCGAAGAAATGAATTCCTGCTGACGTTGAATGCGGCTGATGTCACTGCCATCGCCGAGGGACTCACGAGCGCGCACGAACTTCAGTGCGTCTTCACCAGTGATTTTGCTGATGCCCGCAGGCAGGTTCAGTCCACTGCCACCAACTCCGTGGATGTACGGATCGTAGACAGGTGTGGTCAAACACACTTCTACGCCGCCGACAGCATCGACGACTTGCTTGAAAGCGTTGAAGTCAAGCACAACAAAACGATCTACACGAATACCGGTCGTTGCTTCGACTGTCTTGATTGTGCAGATTGGCCCTCCAAATGCGAAGGCGGAATTGAACTTAGTCGTCCACGGTCCGATGGAGCCACCGTTGGATGTGCTGCAATGCGGAATGGTGACGAAGGAGTCACGAGGGATTGATACGGCAAGTGCCGATTTACGACCCTCATAAATATGTACGAGCAATGTTGTATCTGATCGAGCACCGGAGACGTACCCGTAGCCAGAGTTTCCAGCACCCGTTCGGGCATCTGAACCCATGATGAGAATGTTGGTCGCAGAAGTATCAGTCTGTTTCACAGCCTGTGGGCGATTTCCGTTGTCCAACTCGCTCGTGTCCAGGATGCCGATCTTCTTCTCAAGTTGATTTACCTTGAGCACAGCCACACCACTGGTTGCTGTGATCAGCAAAAGAGCGGTTGACGTCACTCCGACAGCAACGCGCTTCCATGAATGGTGGCGTTTTGGTTTTGCGGCCGGACGGTGCTTTCCTGCAGTAGACAAGGTGGAGACTCCCGGATGCTGACAATCGGACTGCTGTAACAGTAAACAGTTACCTAGATGCTACGTCACTTCGCTGAGTTTGCTGAATTTTGGCAAGGCGCCAGGTAGCAAAAGCCTGATTTCTCAGTGTTTCATAAAGGTGTAGGTCTGAAAATTTGGGATAGATTCAAAACATGCTTCCCCGCAGAATTTTCATGCGCGCGCTTACATGTGTAGTGGCGCCGATTCTGTGCGTATCCGTCGTCGGAGCAGCGCCTGCTCAAAGCCTGACGGTTAGTCCCCCCAGAGTGAATGTCACCGAGCTGCACCCAGAGTCCAATGCTGTCTCGATCGCTAGGGGAAACTCAGTCTCTACAGATGTCATTGCTCCTCGCTCTACCTCACGGTTTTCTCTAGTGGGTGTCACCTGGACCGGTGGTTTAGATTCATCGACAACTTTCAAGATTCGGACCCGTAATCAGTCCGTGTGGTCGCCGTGGCGCACCTTGCACTACAGCGAAGATCATGGAGTTGACGTTGATTCGGCCGAAGCGCAGGGCGCTCGCAATGGTACTGACCCGGTCATCACTGGCGAATCTGATGGGGTTGCTCTGCGACTAGAAAGCAACAGTGGACGCATCCCTACCGATTTACAAGTTTCGTTAATCGATTCGCCTATGACCACTCAAGATCGGTTGCTAGCTCGGTCCGTGCGCACTGCTGTTGCTCCAGTTGCAAGTTCAGTAACTTCACCGCAAGGTGCGGTGGTACAAAGACCCATGATTGTCACCCGAGCTCAATGGGGTGCCGATGAGTCCTGGCGAGATGCAGTTCCACGCATGGGGACGTCGATCATTGCGGGTTTCATACATCACACCGCAACGACGAGCAGTTACACACCGGAACAAGCACCGGGGCAGATGCGCAATCTTTACGCCTACTTCACGAAGAGTTTGAAGTATGCCGATATGGGCTACAACTTCCTCGTTGATAAGTACGGCACGATTTATGAAGGTCGTGCGGGATGTACTGCATCAACAACAGATACGTGTGACGGGCCAAGTCTGCCGGTCCAGGGTGCGCATACGGCTGGCATGAATGAAGACACCTTCGCCGTTTCAGTCATCGGTAATTTTGATACGGGCAAACCAACGGAGGATTCAGCAGCAGCTATCGTCAACTCTTTGGCAAGTGTGGCTGCCTGGAAGCTTGCTCCATATGGTTTGTATCCCAAGGACATGACCTCGATAACTTCAACGGACACATCGGGCAAGTCACGTTATGGCAATGGAGAGATTGCAAAGACCTCCGTGTTGTCTGCTCATCGTGATGTGGGTCTGACGGTATGTCCGGGTCGCTACCTGTATCCCTATATGGACGAGATCAGGACCAAAACATCGTTACTGCTTAAGCCTGTATTGCAAAAACTTTCGGTATCGCCAGCTCTGGTCAATACTGAGATGGCCAGCTCTGTCGCTGTCTCGGCGATTGTTCCAGCCAAGGCTTCGTGGACGGTCAACATTCAAAGCAACACGGATGGTTCATTGGTTTCCACGGCTACTGGAACTCAGGAAACTACTAGCAGCATTGCTTATCAGTGGGACCTGCGCAATCTTGACGGTGAGCCTGTTGCTCCAGGTTCGTACTCAATTGTGGTTGGGGCATCGGTGCAAGATGTGCAGCTAGCTAGCGCAACCACAGGTGTGCTCATTGCTCGCCGGCCTGCGCGCATAGACACGGTGTCCTTCACCAAACTTGATCGTTTGCACACCCGCATCGATTGGTCGCAGAGTGATTCAGGTCCGCTGCCTCTCATTGACTACCGCATTCGATTCTCAAGTAACCATAAGAAGACCTGGGGAAAATGGTCGAATGTAGGAACAGTCAACTCTTATGTGGCCAAGCGTCTACAGCGCAAGCGCGGCTATGTGGTTGAACTTGTCGCCACTAACCAACTCGGGCAATCAAACTCTCGCTTCTTTGGGTTTGTGGCGCGATGACCACTTTGTGGCAAACCATGATGTCTGGTGCACAAAAGCGTGGGCCACAGCCGTTCGTCACTTGGCATGGCGGGCTCGGGCGCATTGAACTTTCAGTCACTACTTATGTGAATGCTGTTTCTAAAGCCGGCAACTTTTTGGTTGAGGGATTGATGCTAGATGAGGCATCTACAGTTCGTGTTGAACTTGGCACACATTGGCAATCCAGTGTGTGGCTTGGTGCGTTGATGATCGCTGGTATCCAAGTGACAGATTCTCAGGATGCTGATGTGACAATTGCGACTAAGGACTGGTGTGCCGATTGGAGTGATGATCCAGAGAAACTTGTAATTGTTACGCGCGATCCGTTTGGTATGCCCGATAGAGACATTGACGAGAACTTTGTGAATGCAAGTGCACAAGTGCGGATGTTTGGTGACTATTTCTCACCGTCGTGGCTAGTCAATGCGCACGATGTTGCTATCAAGTCAGCGCATTTCACGCACACGTGGGAGCAATTGAACCAACTGGCCATTGATATTTCAGGGCAATTCAACCTCGCCGAAGGCTCACGGTATGGGTTGCAAGACAGCGGTTCGCTCGAACAGCAGGTAGCTTTGCAGGTTCTCATGCCGCTTTTACACGGTTGCTCTGTTGTATTACTTGATCAGGAATTCGCAGGTGATGTCGAAACTGTAGTCAGGGACGAGCAGGTTGCGCAGATGGTGTCCCTTGGTGCATCGCACTAGCGTCAACGTGACAGACTAGAGCACGTGTTACAAGCGATTCTTCTTGTTGGCGGTCAAGGCACGCGTCTGCGCCCATTGACCATTGCCACTCCAAAGCCCATGTTGCCCGTTGCTGGTTTCCCAACCACCGAACACCAGATTGCGCGCGCTCGCCAAGCAGGTGTCTCGCGCATCGTGCTCGGTACGTCCTTCCGCGCAGAAGTCTTTGAAGAGTACTTCGGTCATGGTGAGAACGTCGGTGTCGAACTGGTCTATGCGGTTGAAGACGAACCGTTAGGCACTGGCGGTGCGATTCGTAATGCGGCTGCTCATTTGACGTGTGGACCGAATGATCCGGTCATTGTTTTTAATGGTGACGTACTAACAGGATTGGACATCGAGGCGCTAGTCCAGCAGTGGCGTGATGCCGATGCAGACGTTGCCTTGTACCTCACTCGTGTTGAAGACCCTCGCGCATTCGGTCTCGTGCCAACGGATGCCAATGGCCGCGTACTTGAATTCCGGGAGAAGCCAAAGACTGAAGCTGAAATCATCACTGACCAGATCAATGCTGGTTGCTATGTGTTCAAGCGTTCACTCATTGATGAGATTCCTGCTGATCGACCAGTCTCTGTTGAACGCGAGACTTTCCCAGGTTTGCTCGAGCGTGGAGCTCATGTCATCGGTGTAGTGGATGAAGGTTACTGGCTCGATCTTGGAACGCCACTTGCATTTGCGCAGGGTTCCGCCGATGTAGTTCGTGGGCTTGCTCCGTCGCCACTTCTGCATGGCAGCACTGGCGAGACTTTCGTGGCTGAGAATGCAACAGTTGATGCAACAGCAACGTTGACTAATGGTTCTTATGTAGGTGCTGGTGTGACCATCGGAGCGAATGCCGTCGTTGATGGCAGTGTCATTTTTGATGGTGCGACTATTGCGGCCGATGCACATGTGACCCGCTCGATTGTTGGTACTGATGCGTCTATTGGTCAGGGCTCACACGTCGTCGAGACTGTGATTGCTGATCGTGCGAAGGTTGGTGCTCATAACGAGTTGCTGTCAGGTGCACGTGTCTTCCCGGATAGCGTCATTCCCGATGGAACTATTCGCTTCTCATCGGACCGTAGTTAAACGGAATTCTTGCCAGTTGCCTTGAAAGTTAAACGCTGGACTGATTCGTTTCTCTACTAGTCAAGCGCGGGACTTATCCCTTGCTCTAGTGCCTAAACGCTGGGTTCGTCTTTACCTTTATCGTCAAGTTCGGCAAGATACTGCTCTAACGCTGCAGCTAAATCTTCGCCACTCACGAGTCGTCCATCAGTGTCTGAGGTCAGTTCCCGGCGAGACTCCATGACTGAATCGTGTTGAACCTCTAGTGACTCAACAACCTCGCGATTTTCTTCAACATCGGCAATCTGGCGATTGAGATCAGCATCCATTACGCCGGCTGCTTCGCGCAAGGCATCGCGTGGAATGACCAGACCAGTGCTGATTGAAATCTGGTCGAGTAGAGCGAGTGCACCCTTGGGGTATTCACCACTTGCGACATAGTGCGGAACATGTGCGGCATAACCCATGGCCGGCATCTTGTTCTGCGTGAGATCAAGTTCAATCAGGGCGGAGAAGCTGCCTGGAATTTCGATGTGTCCAACCCATGGCTGATGCATACCGAGAAGTGATGACTCACTTGAGTGCGCAGTAATTTCCACGGGGCGAGTGTGCGGGGCTGGCCAAGGAATGGCGTGAATGCCGACAGTCAGACGAACACCATATTTACGAATGACTTCAACTACAGAACGCGCAACACTCTGCCAACCCATGTCAGGTTCAACACCGTGCAGCAACATGAACTGCTGACCAGAGTCGTCCGTGACTTCACTCAGAGTGAGGTGTGGCATATCCATCGAGACGTAATGGTCCGAATCAAAAATGGTGCGAGGGCGACGGCCACGGTAATCGTAGAACGAATCGATGTGGAAGTACGCGATTGGGCGATTTTCTAAGGTTTCAAGAATATGTTCGACTGCTAAACGCCCACCGGCGCCAGCATCCATGAAACCAGTGAGGCTGTGAATCAACACAATGCCTGATTCCACTCCGCCAG
>Ga0114975_10002644_pt1 | contig 12233 bp, 11 predicted proteins | sample S_130626_EF_Meta_FD_87031 | JGI IMG/M metagenome (GOLD analysis project Ga0114975, IMG submission 87031) | Freshwater microbial communities from Lake Simoncouche, Canada to study carbon cycling - S_130626_EF_MetaG | ecosystem: Environmental > Aquatic > Freshwater > Lake | place: Lake...
ATTGAACTGACCGCCGTTTCCAGCAATTGCCTGAACCTGATACTGGTAGTAGTCGCTGTATTTAATAGATTTGACTGGCGACGAAAGGTAAGCAGATTCAAAGACTGGGTTGAATGTGTAAGCTGGTACGTATAAAAAGATGGACTGAGAACACTGACCTGTGGTGTTGTTGATGAGCGATGCCTGTGCAGAGTTTAGACACCGAGCACCAACAGACAACGAAGCAACGTAAGCACCGTTGCCGAGTGCCTGTGCTCCACCCTGACCAAGAGCAGACGATGTTATCATTAGGGGCGATGTGCCTCCTACTGGAACACTCACACCAGTTACGTTTAAGTTTCCTGCCCTTGAAGCACCAAGAGGATTTGATATAGTTTGACCAGTAGTATTTACCACTTTATTGGCAACAGTGAAATTGACGCTTGTGTTATTGAGGAAAGCAGTCATTTTGAAGAATGTACCTTTAAGTAGTGGGATCATTGCGAAGAAATTGTGAATGTGTTTTAAGTAAATGGTTGCCATTACCGATGTAACAAGGTAAGGAGTTCCGCCAACACCACCAACGTTAGACTTTGCAGAAATGTATGAAATCCACAAGTTATTGAGTGCCGTTTGAGAAGCACCAACAGCAGTAATACCACCATTGAGCAACTGACCACTGGATGTAGGAGTAGGAACTGGAGGAACAGCAACTGTTTGAGAAGAACCAATAGCACTATCAGGATCAAAGTTAATATACTGAATACGTTTAACAAGACCAACGTTGCCGTTATTCTTATCACCGTAGTTGAATGCCCTTGCCTCAGCAATTGCTAAATCAAAACCAGAACCAGTTGGGAAAAGAGTGTTATTACAGACACCGTTGCCGTTTGCATCACCCTGACGAACAGTTCCAGTAGCATTGCCGAAACCATTCACCGAAAACGATGTAGGGTCATCTGGGTAAAAACCAATGACAGCTCCTTGTGTTATAACGTCGTTCCAAGATAGACTGGTCAATAAACGAAATGAATTAACCATATTAATGAATGGAGTTTGCTGAATAATGGTTGTACCGTTCATATCAAGAGTAAAAGAGTGAATGACAGTACCAAACCAATTCTTAAGACCCATTACGTAGTCGCAAGATGTGCCCATTTGATATACTGTATCAACACCAGTTATAGGAGTTGCTGGAAGCATACCTGTTGGAACACCAGCATTACCAACAGCAGGTGCAGTGTAAGCAGCACCAGTAAGAACCATTGTAAGGGGCATTGCTAAATACCCCTCTCGGTAGTTCATAAATTTATTGGAGTTGGATAATTGCGAAGTGTCTATAATAGTCTGATTCGCACTGTAATTTTGGTTCATATTGTCTAAAATAGAAAGCCAATCTTTGCGAATAAAAACTTGCGGAGAACCCTCAATTTCTTGCGATAGGTCAAACACTAACTTGTCGGCACTCATATTTTATCATTATATAAAAAAAATGGTAAAATACTCCTAATTATTCCCTAAATTACATTTCAAACTTGATGTTATTCTTTTTCTTTTTTGGCGGAATAATAGACAAGCCACTTATTTTACTACCAAGTTTCTCTAAACCACTTCCCTTTACTTCTCGCATTATCGGATTCATTCCAGTTGTATGTTTATAATCTGCTAAAGAAGCATACGACCCTCCTGACGAAGCACTTCCTATACCACCATTAAGCAATACTCCACCAGCACCTTTACCCATCATACAATTGCGAACCCCTTCACCACCCATACGATGAACGCCAGCTCCTATCTTATAAGAACCCCCTGAAGTTGAAGGCATAACACATAAACGAGATGGCATATTATATCCATACAAAAAAATTAATCACTTTTACTCTTAATCTTTGTCCTAACTGCCTTAAACTTCAATATAGATTTCATCAACGATGTAATATGCGTATGTAATATCTCATTATCCCTAAAGTGATCTGCATCGTTTCGCATCTCACCCATTAACCTTGTTTGCTCATTCAGCAACTGCGTATAAAAGTTTTCAAACACCATATCGTTAATCTCATTGTTCATAATATATTAATGAGATTAACTTTTTAAATCAAAAAAATCCTACTTGCCCCCCCACTCATCTTTATCTTTCAATGCAAAAAGAAACGTCATATTCGGGTCGCCGATTCTAATTGGTTGTAAATCTGCTCCTAATATAGTTATTTGTAATTGGTTATACGTACCATTAATTAACTGATTCCAGCAAAATTGGGGGGGCTTGTCAATAACGACTCGTCCTATACCATTAGAAGGTGATATAGCGTATATAATACTGGAAGGTAGTGAATAAGGATTGTTAATGTTAGAAACTGCTAAATAGACCGATGCATTGGGTGTAATATCTGGGGCTGAAGAACTGTAAAACGACATTGCCCCTGTAGTAGCATTGTAATCATATGAAACACCAAGATATATTCCACTATTGGTTATGTTGAATGGTGGAACGACACCACCAATATTTTGAGGCGATGCCCACCCTGCTGGGTAACCAACTATCTGATTAAAGTTTGCTGGGAACGTCACCGATGGATTGAATACTAACGTTGGAAATCCTAAAGAGGTTGGCACAAAAGCACTTGGATTAGTCCCTGCTGATGGGACTCTAAAGGTACATAACTGTACAGCATATCTGCTGACGTTAATTTCCAATTGAATAAAATATACGATTGATCCTGATGCTGTAGTCATATAGGTTCTGTTCTGTATCATTGTGTATTCTAAAAATGCATTCAACGCTGGCACATCATATATTCCGTCTGGTATGGTCACAGTATAAGTAGTTAGTGTTGCTCCGCTATACCAAGTATAAGTGAATACGTTGTTTCCTAAAGTTGCAGAAATGTTATACCAACTGTAATACATTTGAATGCTTTGAACAGCAATGTATGTATCTTTAAACTGAACCGAGTTAGGAAAGTTATAGATAAACTTGTTGTTCTGTCCATCTGGAACTAAATTGTTGCTATTTACGACGATTGTCCTCATACACTATTGTTATATTATTTTTCACTATCGCATCGGCATATATACTTTGTGATGCGTATCTACCGTTGGTGCTAATTTTTTTGCTACACCTGCCCCCGAGTATGTATGAGGAGCGATACCGAGTGCTGTTGGAGTTTGTGCTCCACCCATAAAAAAGGGTTTTTGATAACCATTGCTCTCTGTCTGAATTTTGTAATAGTCAGGGCTGACAACCTTTGGTGAATAACCGCCACTCATATTCTATACAAAGAGAAAAAAACGCCAAAGTTTCCTAAATGGTCTGTTTTTATTTCAGTACCCAAGTTCAGCAAGATCCATTAACAATTCTTTACCTTGACTTTTTGGTAATCTTCCTTGATGAATTAGTTTGATAATCATTACCTTAAACTCCTTAATAAGAACGGTTGAATCATTTCCACTCAATATTTCTCCTTTCATTATTTCAAAACGATTCAAATCTTCACTGTTTTCTCTCGGCACTTCAATACCTTCACCACTTGGTATGTGACATTTTTTCAATATATCTCCATACAAATTCTTATCCTCTCGAGATAATGCGGATAGATCATTAAAAGAAGGTGTTCCGTTATTTACCAATTTACGAATAACTTTTGCTAAATCAACAGATACTCGTTGTGTTTTCAGATTAGGAATATTCACTCCATTTTTTCTGCTAAAACACAATATGTCGTCATCTAATTTAACCAAGTTTAGAAAAAAACGACCAAAAGGTGCGAATATGACTTTTTTATGTACTCCTCTGTTTGTTGCTACAACACCTAATCCTCTACCTTTGATACGCCGGTTATGAACAGTATTTGTACCAAACCCCAAACTTGTTCTTGATGGAGGAGCATTAGCAGAGTGTAAAGATGCGTCAAGTGTTCGTCCGCCCAATCCAGATGAACCACCCTCACCAGATGACCTCCAAGCAAGTTGAGGATCATCAGTAACAACAAGTCTTCGTTTAGGTTTTAACTCAACTTTTTGACCTCTCCAATTAACAACTGGAGGTGATTGTTTCTTTTCTGCTTTTTTTCTTTCTTGTGATACTTCTACCTCTTCTGTTTTACGTAATGCTCGTAATGTTTGTAAATCAGTATAAATGGAATCATAATATTCTAATGCCGTTTCTGCATTACTTCTTGCTCCACCCTTTCCTGCTGTATATTGTTTTAATGTTGGCAAACCTGCCTTTGCTATTTCTTTTTTATATGGTTGTAAAAGAGTATTAATTTTAGCACTGGTATATTCACTTCTACCTCTTGCTTCAAGTTCATCAGGACGGGGTAATGGTTCATCAGGTAATGGTCGTTGTTTTATTGGTCGTCCCTTTTTTTTACTTGATACTGGTTCTTCTTTTGTTTCTTCTGCTCCTCCTTCACCTGGAAAATCTGATAATGGATCTTCATAAAAACTTTTACCTCGTCTATATCCTCCTTCTTCATCTAAATCTGGTAATTCGTCTCTTTCTCGTAATTGTTTTGCTCTTCTTTCTACACCTTTTCGTAATGTTGTGCTTTTGGTTAATTTATTAAATGCTTTTTCTTTTTTTGCTCTTTTTTCTCCTACAAGTTTTGCTACACCCTTTTGTAATGTTGGGCTTTTGGTTAATTTTCGTCTTGCTATTTCTTCTGCTTCAAAACGTTCCAAATCACCTGCCTCAAACCCTTCCGTATCTTCTATACGTCCTTCTCGTTCTGCTTGCCGTCTTGCTTCCGCCTCTTCTCGTTCTTGCTGAAGTCCTTCAGCTGTATTTCTTTCTGCTTCTTCCTGTGCCAGTTGCTCATCTGCAAAACGACGTTCTTCTTCTGCCACTTCTCGCAATATATCTGCCATTTCTTGTCGTACTTTATCTAATGATCGTAATGTTAAATCCATTTCTCTTCTACCACCCATACTGTTATTAAGTTCTGCTACTAATCGGCGAGTTGCTCTATCATCACCTCTTATATCTGCCAGTTTAACCAATACTTGTGACAAATACATCTTTGTAAGCAAATCTTTTGTAGTTTCTTTTACTATTTTCATTAACTGTTTTGCTTTGATTGGTGGAATATTCATATTAAAACCTTCTCGTATATCAATCAACAATCTAAATACCTCGTCATAAGCACCAACAACAGGGGCAATCTCTCTTTCTGATTCAGCAGGTAGTAAATCTAACAACTCTCGCAATTGTTCTCTGCTTGGCAACGATATTAATATATCTTCAGTGTCTTCAATAGAAAATTGACGAGAAGTCAATGTGTTGCTTGGCACACCACTTGCCTCTGTTTCTGCAAATTGTAATTTACGGAAATATGCCATAAAATGAGGAGCATCAATACCATAACGAAACTTGGGTTGAATTTCTTTTATTACCTGTTCTATATGCTGTGATAAAAAACGTACATCATCACCACTCAACTGTGAAGCAATCTGTTCTGCATTAGGAGCATCGCAAATACGCCTTAATTGGCGACGTATGTCAATCTTCAATGCAGTAATGTCTGCCAACTTTTCACTGGTTGTCCGATAATCCGTAATTTGAGATGCGATTTGGCCTGTTCGTTTATGTAGCAAGTTTGCTTGAAGGTTCTTGTCGTTGTTAGCAATCATCACATCAAGAGTTGCCAAATGTTGTTTCCTAAACTCTTCTGCATCTCTCGGTCCTCTAACTGGTTGTCCTGCCATACTGTATTATTAGATAATAATATAGTATTTTAACGCCTAAATTAAATTAGATTTCTCCGCATTTATTATAATTAATTATTCTACACTTTGGATAGTTAATTCCGGTTCATTATGAAATTTTAGTACCTTACCACATATTTTCTTTTGATCTTCTTCTGGCAGAGCAGATATGCGTTCAACTTCTTCTTTTGGCAATTGTGGGCGACCTACCGATGTTACTGGCAAATCTTCATATTCTGGGCCTTGAGTATCAAAAATAGTTTGAATACATATTTCATTAAACTGTTCTATAATATCAGAATCTGGCATTTCTTTCCATCTTTTCTCAACCTCTACTTGCAATCTTACCTTTTCTCGTCTGTTCATTCGGGATACATCAAAAAGTGGATCTTTTCCTAAATCGTCTAAACATATGATTTTTAACATCATTGCTTTATCCTTCAACTTTTGTAATGTTTCAGTATCGTCAATATCTAATTCTATTCTCATATATTCTATTATAACATTTTATTTAAACATTTATTACTAAATCTAAATATTTTGGTTGTTAGAGAACTATATATAGTGTTTTGACAAATTAGATAAATCTCGCCCAAGAAATAGGTATATTTCTCCATAGGAATAGTTTATAGAAAAAAAACCAAAAAACAGGGGCAGGATTTGTCTAATTTGTCAAATTAGAGGCGACATTTATCAAAGTTCGCAAGTTTCTATGCCAATTCATCTAACCTATCTTCTTCTTCTATTTTAGGTTTCCAGTAATGTAATCGCTCATAATAAGTAATACCATTTATCATTTTCTTTAGGCCTTGGTATTGACCCCTAAATGATATAGATTTTTCAATCATTTCCATAAACCTTTTCTTTGTCAGTTGCCGTTTCTCATCTTTGGAAAATTGTTTGAACTTGTCGCTGTTGGTAAATTCCATATACAAGTCTTTTGCAGATATAATATCGTCTTCAGTGCCTTCATCATAATTTTCCTTGACCCACATATAGATTTCATCACTGGACATTACATACTCTTTTGATTTTTGTTTAATTTCTGCAGGAATATATAGTTTCTTATCACCATTAAGGATTATATGAAACAACGCGCACCGGTGTGCTTCCCTAAAAGGAATATCTTTGTAATCTGTATTCATAGGATATATGTGTCTAACCGTATCTTCTTTTTCTACTTCAGCAAAATGACTAACAAATGGAATATCTATAACTCTGTCGATAATGGCATCATTCATTGTTCCTGTTAAGTTAATTTTTACATTCATTTCAACCATTTGAACCTGACACAATCGCACAACACAATCACCACTGTGTAATTGCCGAGCATTAATGGTTTGGCAACCAGTTATTTCTTTCATAATAGAAGATTTGATTTTCGCACTTTGATCAGGTTCTCTTGAAATGATAAATCGTCTGTTATTCATATTCGCAATTTGAGGATTTGCACCAGTGCCAATATCTTGTTTAGATGTCAGAACATCAACTGGTAATACATATCCATAATGTTCTTCACCAATCAATCCCTTCAAATATAACTCATTTAGAAATCCTTTGCCATTGCGTCCTTCACCATTTGCAACGAAGAACTTTTCTACTTGAATACCAGTCATACCCATAAACAATACAGATAAATAACAACGTCTAATTTCAGGGTCTGGAAATATTTGAGTAAGTAGTTTATTCATTAACTCCAAAGCCTCCTGTGTAGGTGGTACATAATCCTTACCAGTATGCTGTGTAATGTAATCTTCTTTTTTAACAGTATAAGGTTGTCCAGTTTTCAAGTCAAATGCACAATTCTTAAAACAGAATATGTAAGGATGCTGGTCAAACTCAACGACACACTCTGGCATATCCATACGGAAGAATGACATTATACCATTACATTTGGAAGTTGAACCCAATTCAATCAATAAATTACATATTTTTTTAACTTTCTTTTGAACTTCTTCATTTTCCATATCTTGTTTAAACAATGATTTTTGAATCTCAATATAGAACTTTCTTAATGTATCAATAAGCAAACCCATTACTTTGGATTCTTTTTTAGATGTATCTTTTACCCAAAATCCATCTTCAAAAATGTATAATACATCTTTTTTCTTGATTACATTCTCTACCAGTTCCCTGCCAAAAACCGAATGATCGTATTCGGTGATGACACCTTTCCAAAGATATCGTTCGGCAAGGATTTTTTTGTGTTGTACCAAGTTGCTTTTCTTGGAGAGATTCATCAGATATCCCCAACCAATGCGTTGCTCCTTGCAGTCGTTCATAAACTTTTCCACATCTGCTTTACAGTTGTAATTTGGTAGTCTGCTGGAGTATCGGTCAGCAATTTCCAACGCATCTTTGAAACCGCTGAAACGAATCGCCCAGATAAACTTTAACCAAGCATCATAATCCGTATAGTAATTCTGGTGAATATTATTCAATATGGATTCTTCATACGATGTAAAATCGGTGGATTTTACACTTTCAGTTGAAACGGTTCGCACAGTTATTTCTGGATTGATAAATGCGTCTGGTTTATATTTTTTAATGTCGTTCAAAAATCCAGCAGGAATGTCAATCTTCCTACCATCTTGTATCGTCTGATATTTACATTCTTCTCCTGCAAGATTTTTATATTTAGTAGGAGGAGCAATAACGAAACCGCCATCATTTCTCGCATCTACTTCAGGTAATATATTTGATATATTTTTTAGTTCAGGATAATAGTTGAAATAGAGATGATAACCTCTGTGTGTTTTTACAGACATTGTTTCCAACATTTCTGGATATTTGGTAATTGCAGATTCATATGATTCTTCTGTATCAAAATCTATAACAGTAATATTAGATTTCTCACCAGTTATGATGCCAATAGAATTACCAGAGCAAAAGGTTCGTTCTGCTGTAAGTTTTTGCCAACCAAATGGAAGAATCCCTTCCAATTGTTTCTTTTCTTCGCCATTCGCATTGATAAAGGTGTGGATTTCACCAAATGAAAATGGAACATAGTTCTCTTCAAGGTAGGCGTTGAATCGTTTTTCAGTAAAGGTTGCCATTATATATACTATTGAGATTATTTTTTTAAATCAATTTAAAAATATAAATATTTTTTAAAGAAAAAATATCTATCAAACATTTTCCTAAAGTTTCGTTCAAAGAATCAAAAGTTCTATGGGTACTGATTCTTCGGTGATGGTGATTTTCTCCACTGGATCATTAGGTTCTTTGGCAAACCTTTCAAGAACGGTATGCAGCAGAGTAGGGCTCTGTTGGCGGATGTTGCGTAGTGATGCAAGTGCTTTTGTAATGTCTGGAACAAGACTGCCATACAGTGACATTTCTTCAGGGGAAAGGTTATATTTGTATTTATAATAACTGATGCGATTATATTCCTTAAACTTCTCCGTTTGTTCTTGGTATTGCTTTTTCTTGTATTCTCGGATGTACTTTTTTGGATCTGCAGTTTTCTTCTCTTCAATGGGTTTCTTCTTGTATTGCTTTTTAACCTTTTCTGGAATGGATTCCATTATATACATATATATAGATTTTTTTTCTATATCAATTTTATTTATTGAAAAAAAATAAAATGTTTATTGAGTAATTCCGTTTCGTATCATCCAATCTCTAATTTGAGTTGGTGTCATTTGTGATAATTCTTGCTGTTGGCGTTGTCGCAAAATATCAACATAATGTGAAGGTGATGTTGAGGAAAGAGATATTTCAGTGTAAATGGGTGTAATGGTGGCATTCTTACATATTTTGCACTTTTTACAATGTAATCTCCGATACGTATTCTTTTGACGCTCACAAGGAAATGTATGACGAACATCGTCGCAAACCGTCGTAGTGAAAAACTCATCTTTTACAATTGCCATTGTAGATTGATGTCTATATTAGATGTCCTTTATTATTTCAATTTTTTTTTGAAGAAGGATAATTACTAATTCCGAAATCGTTTCATATTTTTTATTCAACTTTAAACATATCCGGATTGAGTATTTCCTTGAATCCTTTGCGAAACTTTTTATATTTGTCTTGCTCTTCGCAATTGACAATTAATGGAATAAACTTCGTATCCGTTGCATATTCATAAAGATTAACGAGTTGGTCTTTGTCTAAAGAAGAAGCCATTTCACTCATAAGGCATTTCAATTCGCGAGAAGAAGCCCCCAATTTAAGAATAACCATATACGATGAATTCCTCCTGATCATTGTAGGTATGTGGTAATACGACTGGCTAATGAAGATACAACTTACGTTTTGCTTTCTTGCCCTTAAGTAATATTCTTCTACTCGGACAAGGTCTTTAGAAAGGACTAAATCATCCCACACAATCAAATGGTTCTCTTCTTTGTCAAACTTGTTAAGTTCAGGAGTTTTACTCATACCTTCTAAAATTTGTATGGATTCACATTTTGATTTTAAAAAATCATAAAGAGGTTCTTGGGCAATACGAGTAATGATGTGAATAGATTCAAACGTTCCTTTACCCTGTGAAAATAAATGAATAAGGTTTAGAAGGAAATTAGTTTTGCCACTACCTGATGGTGCGACGATACACATACGAAAAGGTAAAGATATGTGATGAAGGTGTTCATTCGGATTGTCTGCCTTGGGACGCATCTCCGGAGGCATCTTATTGTAAAAATTAATAACCTCATATGGTTTTTCTTTTTTAGACATACTCTAAATGTATAAAAAAAGATTTGTTTTAATCCTTAATTTTTTATATGGTAATAGTATATGTCAATTAACCCAATGCCTTCCTGTAATACGACTTCTGCTGCTCAATGCGCTGGATTTAACCAAGAATGTTTCATAGTAGATACTGGAGGAGGAGCAGACCCAGCAGACTACCTACAATTTCCAATCGGGCAGGGGGTAGAGACTTTGCCAGGGTTAATTTCGTTAGGAGATATAGATGTGGGCGAAGATATAGTAATGACAGGGACACCAGGCGTAAATTACATAGAGTTTCCTGACGGTACTAAACAATACACTGCATACCTTGGTTCAGCATTAACTGGAAATGTTTTTACGATAGACAGTAATACATTAGCAAACCCTGCAGTTTATTTAATGAATCCAATTACAATAACGTATCCTGCAGGTACAAAGTCATTTACGGCTTATGCTTTTAGCGGAGGTGGCAATTATACAACACCAGTTCAATTCACACCAAATCCAGCAGTAACTGGCCAAAATCTTACCTATCAACCATCAGTAACATCTTCAAGTGGTTGTGGGGCACAAACTGCCTATTTACCTGTAAAAAGTGGAACGTCTAACTGTGCTCAAATAGTGTTTCAACCTAATTTGACCCCAACTTCTAATGACCCTAATTCAGGAGCAATATGGGCAGGAACAGTTTCGTTAAACTTTTCTACATTAACCGCAACATTAGTATCAACAGGTAGTAGTAACCCTGCCAATTTAATAGAAGGGGGTCAAATAGTGTTTAGTACAACAACAAGTAGCAGATATGGTTGTCCAAGTGCTATTGTATTAGTAAATAACGTAGGTGGAAATAACTCAATTTGGAACTTTGTTATTGGTTCAACCTCTTCGTATTATGTAACTCAAACCAATATAACTGGAGTAGCGTATAATTCAACTCCTAACCGATGTAAAGTAATAGTAAGTATTGCCAACAATATTCTTACCGTAAATTCTACATTACAAGGAACATTACAAGTAGGTTATTATTTAATATCCACAAGTTTTGCCGTAGTTATAGCGTCGCAAACCAACGCAACTACATTTGTTGTAAAAGGGTGTTCTACATTTTTTTCCGTAACATCAACTACTGCTTATGGATTTACGATGGCAACTGGAATGGATGCTACTTTAGCAGTATATTCCAGCAATACTACCCCTACACCTGCCGCATTTTTGAGTGGTTCAAGCACTGCTCTTCAGTCAAGTCCTTTTTTTACACCAACTGTTACTTCGCTAACGGCAGGATTGTCATTAACACAATACGCTGCTACACAAGCAATAACAACAACAACCTATAATGGAACTTATCCAGTATTACCAACAATTACACAGAATGCTATTCAAAACTCAGGAGCAGTTCAAAATGGAGCATTACCTAACAGTTCAATTATTACGAATTGTGCGAACAGCAATAAAAAAATAACAACTTTTCCAGCAGGTGGGCAACCAACAGTAACACAAACTCTTGGTGGTCTTGGTGGGTTTGGGGTCATCCTTTCCGGAGCATAAATAAGGAAGTATTATTTAATTTTATTCTAACTATATGCTATGAGTATTCAAACACCACCTGATTGTGAATGCGCTGGATTTAACCCTGAATGTTTTGGAGCATTAACTGGAGATCCAACTGGTCTTAATCCAAACGATTATTTGTTATTTCCAATAGGTCAAGGAGTTGAAACGCTTCCGGCATTAATAAACACTGGTGATATAGATGTTGGTAACAATATTATTCTTGATGGTACAGCAGGGGTTGATGGAATAGAGTTTCCAGATAACACTAAACAATACACAGCATATATAGCAAGTGGTCAATTACAACAAAT
>Ga0114975_10002646_pt1 | contig 12230 bp, 11 predicted proteins | sample S_130626_EF_Meta_FD_87031 | JGI IMG/M metagenome (GOLD analysis project Ga0114975, IMG submission 87031) | Freshwater microbial communities from Lake Simoncouche, Canada to study carbon cycling - S_130626_EF_MetaG | ecosystem: Environmental > Aquatic > Freshwater > Lake | place: Lake...
GAAGCCCAGGGCGAAGAGCAGAACGACAACCCCAAGCACCAGACCGTGATATTCGGTCGTACGACTGATCGCATCATTGAGCAGTCGCAGCACCGCAGCGCCAACCAGAGGCCCCAGAAATATCTGAATCCCCCCCATCATGATCATGAAGATGGCCTCCCCCGACATGGTCCAGTAACTGAAATCCGGGAAGGCGCCCGAGACGAACAACGCCATGATGACCCCGCCCATCCCGGCAAAACAGGCGGCCAGCACAAACGCCGATAGCTTGACGCGCCAGACCGCGATCCCGAGAAAACGCGCCCGATCGGCGTTATCGCGCACCATGCGCAGCGTAAAACCGAAGGGGGACTGCAGGATCGCACGCATCAACCAGAGACACGTCACAGCCAACACGCAGGCAAAACCATAGAGGTGCGTGGGCTCGGCCAGATTCAGACCGAGAAACGGTGGACGCGGGATGCCCCCCGTGAGCCCCTGATCGCCGCCGGTCAGCGAAGTCCAGGTCAAGATGATGCTGTGCAGAAACATCTGGAATGCCAGCGTCAGAAACGAAAAGTAGATCTCTTTGAGTCGTACGCAGACCGCGCCGACCAGCAAGCCGATCAGAGCGCTGAAGCACAAGGCGACCAGCAGAGCCTGAGGAATGCTTGCCCCGGTCTTCTGCAAGCTCAGTGCAAAGGCATAGGCACCGCCGCCAAAAAACATGGCGTGGCCAAAAGAAACCATCCCGCCATAACCGACGAGAATGTTGAGCGACGTGGCAAGCAGTCCATAAGCAGCCAGACGGATCCCGAAATCGAGCGCAATGCGGGAAGACGTCAGGAACGGAATGGCCAGCAACACCAGAATCGCGAACAGGGCCCAGAGAGTATCTCTCCAGAGGGTTGAGCCCGGATTCGAAGCGCTCACCGGATCTCCTTGCCCAACAGACCGCTCGGCTTGACAATCAGGATCACCGCCATGGCGAAGAACATCGTGCCTTCGACGAAGAGCGGAAACCCAATCGAACCAAATGATCGAATCAACCCGATCATCAATGCGCCAACCAGTGCACCGCTGACCGATCCCATCCCACCGATGACGGTCACGATGAAGGATTCGATCAGAATCGAAAAACCCATGCCTGGTGACATCGAACGCACGGGTGCCGCCAACCCGCCTGCGAGCCCGGCGAGCATCCCGCCAAATGCGAACACGCCGGCATAGATCAGGCTGGTGTTCAATCCAAGCGCCGAAGTCATGGAAGGGTTGTGCGCGGCCGCACGGACGATTTTGCCGATCCGCGTCTTGGTCAGGATCGCCCAGAGGACCAGAGCGATCAGGCCGGCGGCCGCGATCAGATAGACATAGAAGACCGGCACCACGCCGCCGCCAATCAACAGCGGGGGGGCTTGAAACGCCTCCGGCATCCCCATCGACTGAAAATTGGGCCCCCAGACGATCTTGACCACGTCGTCCAGAATGAGGATGAAGGCGTAGCAGACGAGCAACTGCATCAGCACATCCGCGTTGTAGACACGCCGCATGAAAAGTCGCTCCAGCAGGAGCCCGAACAGTCCGACCCCGAACCCTGCTGCCACCACCGCCAACGCAAAACTTCCGCTCAGGCGATAGACCGAGAGCGCAACATAAGCGCCCAGCATGTAGAACGACCCGTGCGAGAAATTGATGACCCCCAGAACCCCAAAGATCAGTGTTAAACCCGCAGCGACGAGAAACAACAGCGCACCGACAATCAAGCCGGTGCTGGCCTGCGTGACAAGACACGACGCCGAGGTCAGGCAATCAATCAGCGCGGCAATATCCACGACCGGGATCTCTCAGGCAAAGCCTTTACGCTTCTTCCACTCGAGTTCGAGTTCGGCGATGAGCTTCCAGCTGCCGTTGACCGGGTTATCCATATACGGCTCAACCGTGTCCAGAGCCCCCCAGCTGACCGCGTAGTCGACCACCGTGTTGTCCTCGGCACGCATGGTGAGCTTGCCGTTAGCGCCAAAGGGCGAATCAATCGTCAAACCCCGCAGGGCGTCGGCCACTTTCTTCGAATCCGTACTGTTGGCTTTCTTGATCGCCGTGGTCAGGAACTGCATCCCCGCAGCGTTCTGCCAGGACCAGTTCAACGGGAGCTCCTTAAACCGGGCCTGGTAGGCATTACACCAGCTGGTATTGGCTGCGGTGGCTGGGACGTTCTTGATATACCGGTTACCCGAGTGCAAGTTCGTCGGCACACTCTTCACCGCAGTCAGGACGGCATAGTCCGCCATGTTCACCGCGAAGAACTGCCGATCCTTGAAGAGCGCGTAAATGCTCGCCTGATCGATAAATGAAGTGAGATCGCCGCCCCAGACGCAGGAATAGATGGCCTGTGGCCGGCCCTGCAGCAGGCGCGTAATCGACTCGCTGTAGTCAGGCTGAAAGAGTTTTGGCCAGACCTCCCCAGTGACTTCGACGTCCTTGTTGAAGTACTTCAGATATTCGATGAATTCAGCGGTGGTATCCCGACCATAAGCGTAATCGGGCGAAACCGTCATCCATCGCTTCAGGCCCTTTTCCTTGGCGACCTGGGCGGCATACGCCCCGCCCACCACCGCATCATGGATCCCCTGGCGGGCACAGCGAAACGCCGTGGGCTCGCGCAATTTGGGATCGGCTGTCAGCGAGGACGTCTCCGAACAGGTGTGGATGACCAACACCTTGAGATCGCGGGCAACCTCATGCACGGCGAACCCCCCGGAGGATGCCTCGCCGTCGAAAATCATTTCACAACCTTCTGAGGTCACCAGTTCACGCGCAACGCGGGCAGCCTCCTGCGGCTGGCCCTTGGAGTCCCGGCCCACGAGCTCAATTTTGCGACCACCCAGACCGCCAGCAGCGTTGAATTTTTCGACTTCCATGGTCGCCGCATTGACCGATGCATTGCCCAGCATCGCAACCCGGCCTGAAAGAATGGTCGGCATGCCGATACGGATCGGTTTGTTCTGCGCCAGCGAAATCATCGGTGCGCTCAGTGTCGCGAAGCTTGCCACGCCTGCGCCTTGAACCAGTGCGCGACGAGTCGGGTTGGGGCCTGAAAAATCTTGGGTCATGTTTCCGTCTCCGTTGGAATTCTGCTTTCGGGCGTCATTGCACCGCATTTCCGACGCCAAATTCATGAGTTTTGGGTAAATCAGGGTATGTCCTGAGGCGAGTGAAGTTCCAGATCGCTCAAAGATCCGACGGGGTCCGTGCCGCGCCGCTAGCCCGCCTGAAACTGGATCGCTAACCAGTCGACGATATCGCGGTTCGCTCGCTGTGCAATCGCGGTGCCGGGCGTCAGGCTGTCGAATCCATGGGGGGCGTTGGCATAGACGTTCATCTGCACTGGTACCCCGGCATGACGCAGACGATTGGCATACTCGATGTCCTCATCAGCGAAACCGTCCAGCGCCCCGACCGAGATGTAGGTGGGCGGCAGGCCCAGTAATTCAGTCGCCCGCGCAGCCGCCGCATAGCCGGGGACCTCGGTCCCCTTGAGATCACCCAGATAGCTGTCCCAACCGTACCGGTTCGCACTCGGGGGCCAGACTGGATCATTCCATTGACTTGAAACGGTGATCTGCCGGTCATCAATCATCGGATAAATCAGCGCCTGAAAGGCCACCATCAGTTCCCTGCGGTCCCGCGCAAGCAAGGCCAGCCCCGCCGCCAGCCCAGCGCCCGCACTGGCCCCACCGATGCCGATTCGCCGCGCATCAATCCCCAGTTCCTCGGCCTGTGCATGAACCCACTGCAAGCCGGCATAACAGTCCTCGAGCGGACCAGGATATTTGCATTCCGGTGCCAGTCCGTACTCCACTGAGACGCCGACGCAGCCCAACTGTGCGCACCAGCGATCGAAGCGCGGATCGTCGCCGACATTACGTCCCAGAACCAGGCCACCACCATGCATCCAATAAATGCAGGGTAGTTGACCCTCTATGCCCCTGGGGCGATGGACGCGTACGCTCACCGGCGGGCGTTTGGGCACCGCATAGTCGCGACGTGCAACCGCATCGGACAGGGGCGGCATGGGAATCGAACGCATGCGATCCCGAATGCTTTGCAATCGGTCGTCGGACAGGTCGCCCAGACGCAGATCGAGCGCGAGCAGCGCCTGCGCCACTTCGGGATCGATCAGCGGCCGGACATCGAGGACGGTGGACATCAGGTGGCTCCTTGCGCGGCTGATTGGCGAACTGATTCGGTGTTCAGCGGCCCTTGAACACTGGTTTTCTGCGCTCGTTGAAGGCGAGGATGCCCTCAGTCCGATCCTCGGTCTGGATCAGGTGATTGTAGGCTTCGACTTCAAAGCGAAACGCTGTACGCAAGTCCATCTCACGACCATAACGTACCGATTTCTTGATCTGACGCACCGAAAGCGGTGCGTTACCGGCAATCCGTCGGGCGACATCGAGCGCATGGGTCAGGACCTCGCCCGGCTCAAAGAGATCGTTGACCAACCCCCACGCCAGTGCACGATCTGCGCTGATCGGGGCGCCGGTCAGCAAGATTTCGCGGGCTCTGCGGTCGCCGATCGCCCGCGGCAAATTCTGCGTCCCACCGATGCCCGGCATGATCCCGAGCGTCACCTCCGTGAGCGCAAAGCGGGCCAGACGGGACGCATAAATAAAATCGCAGGACAGCGCGGTCTCAAATCCGCCCGCATACGCATGTCCGTTTACCGCAGCAATCACCGGGATCGGAAGCTCGGTGAGCGCGCAGGCCATCCGTTCGAACAACGCATGCTGACGTTGCCACTGATGCACGCTCATCCCGTTACGTTCTTTAAGATCGGCGCCTGCGCAAAATACCGATTCCCCCGCACCGGTCAATACGACACAGCGCACGTCATGATCAGCTTCCGTCAGATAGGTCCATAAATCGAGCAGATCCTGGCCCATCTGGGTATTGAATGCGTTGGCGACCTCCGGTCGATTCAGGGTGACCTTAACGACCGTATCGGCGGCTGAGTCTGCATCTACACCTGCAGCAGACCCGGCACCAGAACCGACAGCTGAACCGGCGTACCTCTCAACCTTGAGCGTCGCAAACGGTCCGACCCCGTTGAGCGGCACCCACAACATAGCCAAATCGCCCTCGGCGCGCGCCTGATCCGGAGTACCCCCATCAGTCGGCATAGATACCCGCTTTTTGAATGACCGGTCCCCACTTGGCAATCTCGGCTTCGAGGTGCGTCTTGAGCCCCTGCGGCGTGATCTTGTCGGCGGACGGGATGTCCGAACTCAGGTCAGCCAAACGCTGACGGATGCCGGGATCGGCAAGCGCATCGCGCAAGGCCAGATTGATCTTGTCGAGTACGTCGCGCGGCGTTCCTTTAGGCGCATAGAGTCCGTGCCAGACCTTGACCTCAAACCCCTTCAGGCCCTGCTCGTCTAGCGTGGGCACATTGGCGAGCGCTCCCAGACGCTTGAGCGTGGTCACGCCATAGACTTTGACACGCCCATCACGAATGATGGGGACGGTTTGCGTCGTCTGATCGCATAACAGATCGACCTGCCCGCCCATCAAATCGGTCATCGCAGGCGCCGTGCCCTTATACGGAACAGTCGTCAGATCGACGCCAATGGTGCTCATGAACAGCATGCCGCACAGGTGCGAGACCGCACCCAGACCGGCATTCGCCAAGGTGACCTTCTCCTTGTTGGCGCGCACGTGAGCGATCAGCTCATTCAGATTGCTGGCAGGAAAGTCTTTTCTCGAGAGAAGAGTCATCGGAACATCGAGGACCTGACCGACGTACTCGAAGTCTTTGAGCGGGTCAAAACTCAGTTTCCGATACAGAGCAGGCGCTGTCGCCATCCCCATGTGATGCAAGAAAATCGTATAGCCGTCTGGCGCTGATTTAACGACCCGTTGCGCACCGATCGTACCCCCGGCGCCCAGTGCATTTTCAACCACGACCGTTTGCCCCAGGCTTTTGCCCATGGGCACCGCCAGCATTCGAGCGACGACGTCGGTGGGTCCACCAGCGGCGAATGGCACAACCATGACAACAGGCCGGGTAGGAAACGACTGTGCCTGGACCTGTTGCTGGGCACCCAGGGTCAGCATGCCAATCATTCCAAGCACCCCAAGCCTGGAACACACCACGCCAGCTGCCGCAAGACCGCGAGCGCAACGCTGACGCAACCCTAGCTCGATTTGAATCCTGATCACTGCGTTCTCCTAACTAAAAGATTGGTTGTGAAATTTCGATCAGATTCTGGTCGGGGTCACGCACATAGACTGACAGGATCTTCTGGGTTGCTCCGGTCCGTTCGACCGGCCCCTCGACGATTGGGTAATTCCATGTCTGCAATCGCGCCTGGACCTCCTCGATTGAACAGTCAGCGATAAAACACAGGTCCAGAGCGCCCGGGGTCGGGCACAGCGCTTTTGGTTCGAACTCGCGGCCCTTGAGGTGCAAGTTGATTTTCTGATCGCCAAACCGGAATGCCCGGCGCTGGACAGGTGGATCGCCACCGACAAACGTTTCGAGTTGCATCCCCAAAATCTTGGTATAAAACGAGATGCAGGCCTCTTCGTGTTCGGTCGTTAGCACGAGATGGTCTAAATGATGAATCACGCCACGTCTCCCTCCAGCAGCCACCGTAGTCGATGACTTCTGGTTTTGTAAGTAGCAATTTCCACTATGCCCGACTTCCCAAGCCCCGATAGCCACCAGGAACTTCGCGATGCCGTACGCGATTTATGTCGGCGATTTGATTCAAGCTATTGGCAAGGCATCGATGAGGCTCGCGGCTACCCGGAAGCCTTTGTCTCCGCCTTAACGACCGCAGGCTGGCTGGCCGCACTGATTCCGGCCGACTATGGTGGGTCTGGACTGGGCTTGGCCGAGGCCTCTGTGATCATGGAGGAAATCAATGCCTGCGGGGGTAACGCAGGCGCCTGCCACGGGCAGATGTACAACATGGGTACCTTGTTGCGTCATGGCTCGGACGAACAAAAACGACAATACCTGCCCAAAATTGCAAGCGGAGAACTACGCCTGCAGTCGATGGCGGTGACCGAGCCCAATACCGGTACGGACACCACGAAACTCAAAACGACCGCAGTTCGGCAGGGCGACCGCTACCTGGTCAACGGGCAGAAGGTCTGGATCTCACGCATCCAGCATTCGGACCTGATGATTCTGCTCGCTCGCACGACCCCGCTCGATCAAGTCCAGAAAAAATCCGAAGGCATGTCGATCTTTCTGGTCGATCTGCGCCAGGCAATTGGCAACGGGATGACGATCAGACCCATCCGAAACATGGTGAATCATGAGACGAACGAGGTCTTCTTCGACAATCTGGAGATTCCAGTTGAAAACCGGATCGGCCAGGAAGGCCTTGGATTCCGTTACATCCTAGATGGCTTGAACGCCGAGCGGATCCTGATCGCGGCCGAATGCATCGGGGATGCCTACTGGTTCATCAACAAGGCCCGTGACTACGCCCGAACCCGGGTGGTCTTTGATCGCCCGATCGGGAAAAATCAGGGAGTCCAGTTCCCGATTGCGGAAAGCTACATCGAGACCGAAGCCGCCAATCTGATGCGTTTTCGGGCCTGCGAGTTGTTCGACCAGCAGCTCGCCTGTGGCCCCGAAGCCAATATGGCGAAATACCTGGCTGCCAAAGCCTCGTGGGAAGCCGCCAATGTGTGTCTGCAGACCCATGGCGGATTTGGTTTTGCAGCCGAATACGATGTCGAACGTAAATTTCGCGAGACCCGCCTCTATCAGGTCGCGCCGATCTCGACCAACCTGATTTTTTCCTACGTTGCTGAGCACGTGCTGGGATTGCCGCGTTCTTTTTAGCGATCGGCCCAGACGCTAAGGCCGAGGTAAACCAGCGCTTGCGCTCCTCGTTGATTTCCCGAACCTCGGGAACTGACCTTAGCCGTGGTACTGAATAATCGTTTTGGTCGTCGTCATTTCTTCGAGCGCCAGAAAGCCCTTTTCGCGGCCATGGCCGCTGCGCTTGGTGCCACCAAAGGGCAACTCGACCCCCCCGCCCGCGCCATAACAGTTGATGAATAGTTGTCCAGCACGCACCGCCTTGGCGACCCGGGTCTGGCGAGCACCCTGTTCGGTCCACACTGCAGCCAGCAAACCATAGGGAGTTCCGTTCGCAAGCGCGATGGCGTCTGCTTCGTCGTCAAACGGGAACGCAGCGAGAACCGGGCCGAAAACCTCCTCACAGGCCAGTGGGGCATCACGCGGAACCGGGGCAAAAAACGTTGGAGTCACGTAATAACCACCAGCGGGTACCTCCGGGTCGATGCCTCCCTGCGCAATAACGGGAATGCCTGCGGCCTTGGCGGCGTCGATATAACGGTTGACACGCGCAAGCTGCGATGCGTTCATCAGCGGACCACAGTCTCGATCCATCTCCGGAGATCCCACACGCGTGGTCGCGAAGACCTTCGCCACCTGTTCGACGAAGCGGTCATAAATCGACGACTGAACGAGCAAGCGGCTGCCGGCCGTACAAGTTTGGCCTGCGTTCTGAATGATGGCGCGCACGATGATCGGTGTCGCACGCTCCAGATCGGCATCATCGAAAACGATCTGCGGCGACTTGCCGCCAAGCTCGAGAACGCACTTGACCGCATTTTTCGCGGCTGCCTCTTGCACTAGAGTACCAACCTCGTTGGAACCGGTAAACGAAATAAAATCAATTCCCGGATGGGCAGCCAATGCGGCGCCCGCTTCCTCGCCCAGACCAGTCACCATGTTGACTGCGCCGTCGGGAAAACCCACCTCGGCGCAGAGCTGCGCCACCCGAAGGGCCGAAAGACTTGTATCTTCGGCGGGTTTCAGGACGACTGCGTTGCCCGCCGCCAGGGCAGGAGCGATGGTTCGACCCATCATCTGGGCTGGATAATTCCACGGAACGATATGAGCTGTCACACCCAGCGGCTCACGGACCAGACAAACATGGTGCCCGTTCAAAAACGGAATCACTTCGCCATGCAGCTTGTCAGCCGCACCGCCATAGAACTCAAAGTAGCGTGCCATCACCGTAATGTCATTGCGGGCACTTGAAATCGGTTTACCGGTATCACGCGCCTCGATCTGAGCGAGCTCCTCGTGATGGTCCATGATTGTCTGGGCCAGTCGGCTGAGCAAGCGACCCCGCTCGGTCGCTGACGTTCGACCCCACGCCGAATCGATTGCTGCGCGGGCGGCACGCACGGCCAAATCGATCTCGTGAGCCGACCCGCGCGCGATTTTGTCAAAGGGTTGGCCGTCGGACGGGTTGATCACATCGATCGTTTGGCCATCCCGGGCCGAGAGCCAGCGCCCCCCGATAAACATCTGCTTCATGGACACTTCTCCTTCGCGAGCGGGTCAAGGTCAAGGTCAAGGTCGAGATCAACCTGAAGTCCGAGATCCAGGCCGAGATCAAGTCCGAGATCCAGGCCGAGGGCGAGGCTGGCATGGGCAGGCCTCGTCGGGTTCAGAGCTTCATTCTAGGCACGGAAACCATGAATTTGAATTCGCATCGAGGCAATAGCGAGTTGCACGAATTGGAAGTCCAGATGCGATACTCAAGCCCATGCTGCCTGACCTCGATTCATTGGCCTTGTTCGTGCGAGCAGCCGAGATGAGAAATCTCACCCGCGCGGCAGAAGCTAGTTTCATCACGGTACCCGCCGCGAGTCGGCGTCTTTCGTTGCTTGAACACCAGTTCAAGGCGCAACTATTTGAGCGTCACTCCCGGGGACTTGACCTGACACCGGCGGGAACGCAACTGCTCGTGCTTGCCCGCGCAGTGATCGCCTCAGTCAATCACATGCGCGCGGAAATGGCCAATTACACGCAGGGCTCGCGTAGCGTCTTGCGCTTGCATGGCAATACGTCAGCCATGACGCAGTTCTTGCCAGGCGATATCGCGGTCTTTCAAAGTGCGCACCCCGACGTCCGTCTGGTCCTGGAAGAGTGCTGGAGCGATGATGCCGTGCGCCGGGTGCGGGGCGGAGAGATCGATCTTGGGGTCATCGTCAGCGGCGCAGAGGTGCAAGGGCTCTATGTGCGTCCCTACCGAAGCGACCAACTGGCTGCCGTCGTTCGAAAAGACCAGGCGATCTCACAGGCCAATTTGATGTTCGCGGATCTACTCGAGCATGACCTCATTGGGCTTGACAGCGGCAGCACCCTGACAAGGCTTCTCGAGGCGCAGGCCACGGCGCTCATGCGGACGATGGCGCTGCGAGTTCAGGTGCGCAGCTTCGAATCCGTTTGCCGCGCTGTGGAGGCACGTCTGGGCGTGGGCGTCCTTCCGCTCGCAGCCGCTCACAGCTTTGCTTCGGCGATGTCACTACAGGTGTTGCCGCTAAACGATGGATGGGCTCGCCGGCAAATGTTGCTGGTTGTTCGCGCAGAACCTGCAGAGGGCTCGCCGCTCGCACTCTTGCTAGCCCATCTGGAGGGCTGTGCAAAATCCGGGATAACCGCGGAGTTCACTCAGTCCTCAGACCAGTCCGGTGAGCCGGTAACCAATCAGCCCAGCGTGTAAGGCATTGTCCCCGCAAACGAAGCGCGTCTGCGAAGACGCTCACTCAACGCGTTCAACGCAGGCATCGGCGGCATCCAGGTTTCGCCGCTGAAGCGGAAATTCAAATAGTCCAGGGCCGTCACCGCGCAAATCGCGTCGAGGCGTGGGATGCCGTCTTGCGCCATCGGGGCACGAGATTCGATCGACTCGAGGCGCTGCATGCCTTCCGCCATGGTGCGGCGGCGACGTAGCCCGACCGGCGTCTCGTCAAACAGCACCGGCGCCGTGACCTTACGGATGATGATCGTGTGCACGGACGCGTCGATCACGCCGAGCGCGATCCCCGCACGCGCGAACACACCGCTCGCGTCCGGGCCGATCAGACTCGGGTAATCGGGCGCGGGACGAGTCTGCTCGAGCCACTGCACAATCAGCAGACTCTCAGTCAGTGCAGTTCCATCGTCCAGAATCAGTGCGGGGACCCGGGTAGCCGCATTGGCGTCGCGCAGGCGTTGATCGTCAGCCCATGGATCGACGATCGTCGGGACAATGTCGACGCCCTTCTCGATCAGGCTGACCCGGGCGATGCGCACGTAGGGCGAGGTTGTGTTGGCAAGCAGTTGCATCTCTTGCTCCTCAGGCAGTTGCGCCAAGTTGCTTGAGCATACCCAGATTGTCCAGCAAGGCCCAATGTTCGATCAGGACGCCATCGCGGATCTGGAAAAGGTCGAGCACACCGATATCGATCCTTCGTCCTGTCGGTGCCATTTCACCGAAGGCACCGGTATGGGTGGCTTGCACCCGCAGTCGAACCAGCACTTTCTCTCCTTCGGCCACAAAGTCTTCGAGGGGCAATTGCATGTCTGGAAACGCCGGCAGAAGCGCGTCATGTAGTTGAGCGACACCCTCCGGTCCCCGCACTTCAAAGGGCAGCCCAGGGTCGTGCCGAACAAAGTCCGGGGCAATATGACGCTTCATCCAGTCAGTATCTCGTTTCAGAAATGCCTGAAAGTAATCCCGGCATAGTTGTTTGTTGGCTTCAAGTGTGTTCATCTGGACTTCAGAAAAATGAGAAGGAGTTGAAGAGCAAAAACACCGCGTCAGGCAGCCATCACTTCAAACCCGATACGCGGGAAATGCACGTGGAGTTCCCCTGCTTGAGGATCCCGCAGACGGACAACAACCTCGTCCCCGTCGGCGGCAACTAACTCTCCCGCGACCGGTACCCGCGCGTTATCGTCGGGAGTGACGGTTACCCAGCAACCTGGCTTGAGTTGGTCAGAGTCAGTTTCGGCATGCAGATGCGTTACCGGGACCGGGGTCGCGGCGCGAGCCTCTTCGAACGCTTCTTCGGACGTCATTGGCTCGAATGAGCCATGTCCCACTGCACAGATTCGGTCGTACCAACCGACCAGAGCAGCCAACCCGAGCAAACGATCGACCGCTGGCGGGCAATTCTTGCGCAAAAGCCAGGTGGTTTGCCAGCAGGCCAGATCGGCTGCACTCAAGGCGTCACCAAACAAATAGTCACGGCCCTTGAGGGCGCGGCACAGCCAAGCGTACTGAGCTGATAGAAACTGCACATGCTGCTCGAGCTGAGGCGCCATCGCAGCCTGCGAAATATCAATGCCGAGATAGCCCTCTTTTCGGTCCTGAATGAACTCGGGCGAGATGTGCTCACCGATGTAGTGGACGAGAACGCCGATC
>Ga0114975_10002652_pt1 | contig 12203 bp, 24 predicted proteins | sample S_130626_EF_Meta_FD_87031 | JGI IMG/M metagenome (GOLD analysis project Ga0114975, IMG submission 87031) | Freshwater microbial communities from Lake Simoncouche, Canada to study carbon cycling - S_130626_EF_MetaG | ecosystem: Environmental > Aquatic > Freshwater > Lake | place: Lake...
AGCCTCCATCCAATTTTGGTATCCATGCCTTGTGTTCACGCACAGTGAACCCCAACTTGCGTTTCATATTGTCACGCATAAAGATACTGGGAGGATAATAGTTGTGTAAATCTTCTCTAATCTCCCGCCACCGTTCCACAGTTAGTATAACTGGTTTGCTCATGGAGCAGACGAAACCTTTACGTCAATATCGTTACCAACAATTTTGTCCAAAATATCAAAATTATCTTCAGCTCGTTTGATTGCTTCTAATGCTTTCATCAGTGCTGGATTATTTTGAGCAAGCGTAAGTCTATTCATAGCCATAGTACGTTGCGCTCTGGCCCATTGCAATAAATCCTGTGTGTCTTGATCTAAACTCACAGTTGCATAACTGCTAGGTAGTGATTGCCAGCCTGTGCCATTGAATACTTCTAAGTCTGTGTTGTTAATACGTATCATACCCTGTACAGGGTTATTGCTATTGGGCGCAATATATGGCAAGCTGTTCATGCCCCCGTTCACTGTAACACCAATCGTACCTTGTAGTCCTTTAATCATGTTGTTCTGCCTTGAGTCGTTTTGATCTCAGCATCAATGCAGGTGCCTTCCAAAATAGTAATTTCACCCTTGGTACCTTGCTCAGCGGCCTTTTCCACTAGATTCCTCATGTGCTGTTTTTGCACGTCGAGGCTGGCTATACATTGTGTTTCGTTTTTGTAGTATGTTTTTGCTTGCATGAACTCGCAGTTGCCGTTAAGGCAAATAAACAGCACGGGTATAAAAATAGTCATGATCGTAATCCTTTAATCTGTTTATATGTTACACGGATATTGTTGTGCCATACGCTATCAATCTTTATGGGCAAGTCTAAATGTATACTTACCCGAGGGCCTTCAGACTCATTACGCATATTATCTGTATATGCCGTACCCACATAAGGTATGCCCTGGTACACACCTTCGACTCTGTCTCCAAACTTGTACTTGGGTACAGGACGATTAGCTTCAAAGTATTCAGCTAAGTTCATACAATACGACCAAGGCCCATGTAGATCAGAGTTTCTAGTTCAGTTTGATAGTCCAAACCAAGTCTACGCTTTTCGTAAATGGCTTGCAATACTTCCTTGCCGTCGCCGTAGTCCATAACACCTGAGCCACGGCTTTCTAATTCTTCAATTAGATCTTCTGTGTCAAAGTCTCCCAAATCAACATCTACTTCAACTTCAGTGTAAATTGTTTTATACATTTTAATCTTCTTTAATTTTTGGGATACTATCGATCCAACGTAGAATAAACCATTCCCTATGTGCTTCTTTTTTGAAGCTCCACAAGTTCTCAGTCATGCTCATGCCAACACCTTCGGCTGTGGCCCAAGCAATCATTTCTGCATTTAGTTCAGGAGTTAATTCGCCTGCTTCAAAAGCCAAACCAGGAAGTCTAAACATACCAACTTCAACATGTTTCATATCAATATTCCGGTGCTGAATAATCTTTGTACTTCTTGTACATGGCCGCACCATCTGCACCATAAGAGGGACACACTAACACATAATCAGACATGTTGTCAGCACCTACACCGCCAGCTGTGCCACAAATAAACGGCCGCTCTACACCAAACAGCTTTCTAAGCTCTTCTCGCATACGTTCGTTCTCTTTGACCAATTCTGGATCACTTTGGGCAACAACCAACGGTGCAGTTAAATTGAAACTATTAATAAAGAATTCTAAAAGGTCATCATCTTCGAGACGTTTGAATTCTCTAGGATTTATTCCTAAATTTTCTAATTTGATTTCAATTATTTCTCTCATGTTAGTCTGTCCTGTTGATAAGCTCACTATACTTCAGTAGAAACATAGTGTACTTTCTTTCATTGTAAAAGTCTAGTCTGATTGAGTGTTCGACGTATCCACCATCTGGTTTGATAACCCATTCGTTATGTTCACGCACAGTAAACCCTAGTACTCGCTTCATCTTGTCACGCAACATAAACACAGTTTTTGGATAGTCGTTGTGCATCTCTTCTCGAATGCGTTGCCATTGACTAACAGTCAATTTGATTGTTGGCATATACTTCCCATGTGTTAGCAGTATAATCCCAATGACGAGTATCATATATTTGAAAAGCCACACTGTAACCTAACAATGCCAGCTCCAGATTAAGGCCAGCATGACTTTGACGCATAGTGTAACTAAATGCAAAGCCAATGATCTGTGTGCCTTTTAGCAGTTCCAGTTCCCAACTTTTATTCTCAGTCAACCGACCAAATCGATTCCATAAGTTGTCAAAAGGTGTACCCAACGGGTTACTCAATCCAAAGCTAACATGTATCATTTTGATTTTTGTGTTTGATGACGATATTCACGACGGAGCCAATACTTGTATTTTTGAAAATATTCGCCAATATCATCTTCGGGTATGGGCAACTTCAAATCAACATATTCATCTTTGTGTTGCATCCACAATTCTTGAACCCAATGTCTAAACTTTGTCATGTGCATACTGTCCTTGATATGATAGTGTATTCAGGAATTTCTATATAACTCAACAAGACTAAGAATAATGCTGTAGCCAATAAAAATCCTAAGCAAAAATTCGTCATGCCGGCTCTAATTCCTTAACATGTTTGCATGTGCCGCGGAATGTATAACCCGGGCAAGTACAAGTGTTCTCGTCTAAATTGACGATATACTTTTGTCCTTTACTTCCATCGACTTCTTTTAAGTTGCTAATACTGCCAACAAGTCCTGTAAAGGGATTTGGTTTGATTACTTCAAACTTGCGACCACGCTTGTCGATACGGATTGGAGTTTTAAACCAAAACTCATTTTCCGTACCTTTTCGAATATAAGCAACCATTTTATCGCCGTTCAACAGATATGTGTGATTGATATTAGTATTACCATCTGCCCAAATTGTAATTTCTTTAACAGCTTCCATTTTTGATTCCTAAACGTAGTAGACATGTCGCTATTATATAATGTATTCTTTTGGTTGTCAATAGGTTTGAACAGGCTTGACAATATATTCTGTAGACAGTACACTATATGCATAGTTTGAGAGCAATTCTGCTAGAAACTATATTTTATATAACCCACAGGGTTAGAGAAAACATTAAGGAGTTAAAAATGGCTAAAACCAAACGCCGTGCCGTGGCGCACAATTCACTTGGACAATTTTTGTCCGGATTCAAACACACATTTTCTGTAGAAGAAGCGTTCATCGATTGTAAAGAGATGAGCAAGAACTATCAGCATGGCCTGATCCCAATGACGGATTTGGCAAGAGCAGTAGATGCTGTAGAAGGTCCTTGGCAAGGACGAGTTAATCAATATAATTCAACAACCCTTGCAGGTAAGACATTAACATTGTTTAACCTTGTGCCGCATTTTGAAATGGTACCTGTAGGCAATGTGTTTAGTCATCCTAGCTTTAATAGAGACACAAGTCCAAATCATTGTATTAAATTGGAAATGGATTGGCTAGACCAATTTGCCATGACCGGCTTGGGTCTTAAGATGCCAGCGAAGTATGGCGGCGCAGTATATAATGCAGACACTACACACACCGGTGTCAACCGTATCCGCAAGGGCGACGAACTGTTACCATTCTGGGTAGCAGATGTGCCTGATCAAGGCAATTTTGATGACACACACGAATTGGCATTGTTTATTGCAGGACACTTGTTCCTTGCTATTAACGTTCGCAACAAGCGTGGTGTGGATATTTTTGATCAACACTTTATTAAAGTTGCTTGCGGCATTTATCCAGCACCACAAATACAATCGATTGTAGATAACATTCCAGGCATTATGATTCGCCGTGCTGGTAATAAAATCACAGGCGCCATTCATAACTTGAATGAAACTTACATGACCTTTGCCCTAGACAATACAGGTGCATACTTAGAGCGTAGTCTTAAGTGGCTGGCCCGTAACTTCCCTCATCAAAGTATCGATGGTTGTTTGTTGACTAGTTTTGCTATCCTGTTAAAAGAAAACGAAGACAAAGGCATCACATGGACACAGCAACAAGAAGATGCCTTGGCCGCAGAATTGAACAAACGTTATAAGACTGCCAACAGGGCACAGTTAGAGATTAAGGATGCTTGCCCACAGTGGAACAATCCGCAGTATGCTAAATTAGACAGCAATTATCTTGTCAGCAACGGACTCAAACATATTTGTTTTGATCTAAACATTCCTAGTGTACGTGATCAAGTACGTAGCTGGAAGGCAGGGTTCTAATATGGCTTGGTATTATACATTTAATCCACCAAAAGAAATTGGCGGCGAGTTCAATACTAAGCCCGGTATCACTGACAGCAATCCTGTTGGACGTTTGGGCAAGTATCAATTGCCGTTCGGCCCCTGTTGGGAAGCCCACTACACTTGGCTTTGCTACCATCCTGATATTGAAATTATCAAATGGATAGAACAAAGTGTGTTGGGCCATTTTAGACATTGTGCATACGGCATTGGTGCTGGCATGACAGAATGGGTTGTAGAAACTACTTGGCAAGATATCCGTGATTATGTATTGTTAATCTGCAAAGATATCAATATTGAAATTGTTGATTTTGGGCCTGGCCCGTGGAATCCTGTTCGCATTGAACAAGAGATAAAAATTTAAGTATTAAATACCCATATGAATGTACTTGTAACTGGACATCTGGGATTTTTGGGTAGAAATATGACGGCTTTCTTGCACCAACAGGAAGGATGGCATATTGACGGCTATGATTGGGATCCAGAGGAATTTCCTAATGTAGAAGAATACGATTGGGTAGTTCATCTGGGTGCTATCGCAGACATGAGCTGTACTGATGTGGATGCTATAATGCGGCAGAATTTGGAGTTTAGCCAAAAGTTGTTTACTGCATGTAATAATGCTGGTACACATCTACAGTATGCCAGTTCAAGTAGCGTATATGGTAATACCAAAGACTTTAGTGAGCTTGCTCCTTGTAATCCACAAACAGCCTATGCATGGAGCAAGTACTTGTTTGATCGGTGGGTGTTTCAACAAGAGCAGAACATAATGGTGCAGGGCTTTAGATATTTTAACTCATTTGGTAAATGGCAACATCTGCGTGGTACACGATCTAATGTTATCCATAAATGGAGACAAGAAGCTCGTACACAAGGAAAAATATCAGTATGGGAAGGTGCAGAAAATATCAAGCGCGACTTTACTTACGCTGGTGATATATGCCAACTGCATTTAGACTTTATAACAACAGTTAAAGGCAATGGAATTTGGAATGTGGGTAGCGGATTATCTCACAGCTTCCTTGACATTGCAGAATATATAGCAGAGCAAGAGAATGTACCTGTAGAGTTTGTTTCTATTCCATTAGAAGAACAAATGCGTATGCGTACAAAAACCTGCGCTGACCTAAGTCATTTAAAAGACACAATAGGCAAACGCAAGTGGTTAAACATTTATGAGTGGTTAGATTATGAGGCTTGATGGTTTTGTAGAAAAAGGTTGGGGAGGCGAATATATATTTGCCACTAATGATTTATATTGCGGTAAACTTATGCACTTCAATCAAGGTGCCAAGTTTAGTATGCACTTTCATGATGACAAGGACGAAACTTGGTTTGTGTTAGAAGGCAAGTTTGAGTTGCGATACATAGACACTAAGGATGCTAGTGTTCATAGCAAAATACTTAACCAAGGCGATACACATAGAAACTTTCCTCTAGAACCACATCAATTAATTTGTATTGAACAAGGTGTAATTATTGAAGTCAGTACTCCTGATTCGGTAGAGGACAACTATAGAGTATTGCCAGGAGACAGTCAGGCCAAACCAGCACCTGCTCCAGTTAAAAGAAACAATCGTAAACGAAAGATATAAATGACAACAGTAATGGTCAATGGTACGTTTGATATACTTCATCCCGGACATATTGCTTTATTGAATACAGCACGTAGTTACGGCGATTGGCTTGTGGTAGCTATCGATACTGATAGACGAGTAAAAGAACTCAAAGGCGAACACCGTCCCATTAACAATCAAACGGATCGTAAGATTATGTTGAGTAATCTCAAAGCTGTAGATTTTGTAGTATTCTTTGATAGCACAGAAGAACTGATTAAACTAATGGAATTATACAAACCAGAAGTATATGTCAAAGGCAGTGATTGGAAACATGACAAAGGTTCCACAGCAGAAAAATATTGTAAACGGGTAATTTATTATGACAGAGTCGGCGACTATTCAACAACAAAAACAATTCAACATATTGCTAATAGGTGACGACTGTCACGATATTTACACTTATGGTTATGTAAATCGTATCAGCCCTGAAGCTCCAGTTCCTGTATTCGAACCTCACTATACCATTCACAAAGATGGTATGGCTGGCAATGTGTGTAAGAATCTAGAAGCATTAGGATGCACAGTTAACTTCCTACACGGCAAAACCAGCGAGAAGAACAGACTAATTGATGAACGTACCAAACAACAATTACTGCGTATGGATAAAGATGTTGCCAGCGACCCTATCACATTTGAAACAGCAATACCCTCTGTGTATGATGCCATTGTGATCAGTGACTACAACAAAGGCACAGTGACCTACGAACTTATTGAAGAACTGGTTAAAGAAGTCACTGTGCCTATTTTCGTTGACACAAAGAAAACAGACCTAGCAAGGCTAGCAGGATGCTATGTCAAGATCAATGCATTAGAAAAAAGTCGTGCAACCAGTTTACCTGACTCAGACCATTTAATTGTGACGCACGGTGGAGACGGCGCAGTATGGAATGGTTGGGTATATTCTGCTGAGATTGTAGGTGATGTGACTGATGTATGCGGTGCCGGCGATACATTTTTAGCCGCACTTGCCTACAAGTTTCTAGAGACAAATGACATACGTGATGCTGTTAAATTTGCCAACAAAGCCGCTAGTATAACAGTACAGCATGTAGGTGTCTATGCTCCCCGATTAGAGGAAATCAAATGAGAGTTTTAGTAACTGGCTATAAAGGCTTCATAGGACAAAATCTAGTCCAATACATTTACGACAACACAGACTGGAGCGTGGATCTGTATGAATGGGGCGATAGTAACATGCCCAGTGTAATGGAACAAGACTGGGTAATACACATAGGTGCCATCAGTAGTACTACAGAGCGAGACTTAGATAAAGTAATGCGGCAGAATGTAGACTTTACTAGACAATTGTTTAATGCTTGTAAAACATACGGTGTCAATTTTCAGTACAGTAGCAGTGCAAGTCTATATGGCTTTGGTACAGACTTTGCAGAAACAGCACAGTTAGATCCACGTACTCCTTATGCTTGGAGCAAGTACTTGTGTGAGTACCATCATAGGCAACATCAAGGCGGCAACATAGTCCACGGATTTCGATACTTCAATGTATACGGCAATTACGAAGAACATAAAGGAAACCAAGGTAGTCCAGTAAGTCAGTTCAGTCGACAGGCAGAGACTGGCAAGATTAAACTGTTTCACAAGAGTGATAGCTACTTACGGGATTTTATTGCTGTTGAGGACATTTGCAGAGTACACGTTGAATATATCAAACGAGTTAAAGATTCTGGTATATGGAACATAGGAACTGGAAAAGCCACTAGTTTTCAGAATGTGGCCGATTTAATCAGTAGAAAGTACGATACTCCCATAGAATACATAGAAATGCCTGAAATACTTAAATCCAGCTATCAAACATACACCTGTGCAGACACATCTAAGCTAGAAGACAGCATTGGAACCCAGCGTTGGATCACTTTGGAGGAATGGCTTGATAAATATAAATTATGAGAGCAAAAGAATTTACTTTATTAGAAAAGCTAGAACACACTAGACCAGCACCAGACCCGTTAGGCGATCTGGTTAAAAAACTGTCTCCTTCTAAAACTACAAAATCGCCTGCTACTAATCCTCAACGCCCAGCCGGTACTCCTCCAATACACATAGCATTAGAGCCATCTGGGTTGGGATCATACATTGAATCCAGAGCAAAAGCAGACGGAATTAAAGGTGTACAGCTGGCCAACTTTATGGCACAGTCTAGAGTTGAAACAGCAGGATTTACTACTTTAGAAGAATTTGCAGACGGCACCGGCTATGAAGGTAAAACAATACTTGGAAATATATACCAAGGCGACGGCCCTAGGTTTAAAGGACGAGGCTTTTTGCAATTAACAGGTAGAGACAACTATACCAAATGTTCAAACGCCATCGGAGTAGATCTTGTTCGAAATCCTGGAATAGTAGCAACAAATAAAAAAATTGCGGCTGATACAGCATTATGGTTTTGGAATACGTTCATTAGACCCAACTACAAAGCCAACGATATACATGGTGTATCAGTCAGAGTTAATGGCGGCACCAACGGATTAAAAGAACGTATTGCGGCATTTAAGGCCTATGTTGAAAAATTAAAGAAAGGCATACCTTCTAATTTAAAAGATAAAAGAGCTGAAGCAGATATCGATGGCACTGCTGATCAATATGTAGCAAGCGTTGACGCTCCTGATGAGTTGGCAGAAGAAGGCAAAGCCAGTCGTGCATTGTGTACAGGCGGCAAGCCAGATCATGAACTAGGTGCAAGTCAACTGGCCAGTTGTAAAAGCCAAGGGCTCCGTGCTCGTGATGGAGAGAAGAGTCATTTGATCACCGCAGGTAAACGCAAAGTACGTGTGACTGTGGGCGGCAAAAAAATTAAAGGACGTAAATACGGCGGACCACTGCCTGACTACGGCACAAGGAAAAATCAAAAATGAGATACATAGAATTCAAAACGGTTTTAAAAGAAGAATCTACCAGTGACTACACAGTTGTATTGGGTGACACGCTGGGCAAGCTGGCCAAAACGCACGGTGTTAAACTATCAGATTTAATTGCCGCTAATAAGCAAATTAAAAATCCAGATCGAATTTATCCTGGAGATGTTATAACAATTCCAGGCGCCGGCAAGACTATTCCTAAAATTAAGAAAGAAAAACCGCCAGTTAAAAAACAACCTTCTGGCAAACATGAAATACGCAATGTTGCTGCCGCTAACGAAGCTTTTGATTTCTTTAAAGGCAACGGTCTTAATGATACACAAAGCGCGGCATTTATTGGAAACATTAACGCTGAATCAAGTTTCAATACCAAGATTGTCAACAAAGCCGAAAATGCTGTGGGTATTGTGCAATGGCGTTTAGATAGACTACGCAACCTTAATGCATTTGCAAAGAAACGTGGTCAAGATTGGCACAGTCTTGAATGCCAGCTAGACTTTACCTGGCACGAACTAACTGGAGAATACCAACATGTATTAACATTATTGGATGCTGACAAAAATAATCTTGAAAAATGTGTGGCGATTGTTATGAACAAATACGAAGTAGCCAAGCCAATAAGTTATCCTGAAAGATTAGGATATGCTGAAAGTGCAATGCGGTTGTTTGGATCAGACACAGATAAAAAATCTGTTTGATCCAAGCACAAATAAATACCTACATGAATCTAGCAGGTACTATATTAATCGCCCCTCCCGCAGTCAAAAATACATTCTGGCACAAAACTGTAATTGCAGTTACAGAACATCACGGCCAAGGCAGTGTAGGTTTTGTTTTAAATAAACGAAGTTCACTAAGTATTTTTGAATTTGGAAAACAAATGAACTGCGATATAGATCTACCAGGTTATATCTATGTGGGCGGTCCTGTAAACAGTCAAAGTTTGACCATGATTCATTCAAACGACTGGCGCACTACAAATACACTAAGAATATCCAACAACTTATCACTCAGCAGTACTGGCGATATGATACAGAGATTGGCATTGGGCGATAGGCCTGAATACTATAGAATATTTCTTGGCATGTGTGGATGGGCAGTTAATCAATTAGAAAGTGAAATTGCGGGCAATCCACCATGGAGCAAAGAAACCAGTTGGTGTCTCACTAAATCAACTATAGATTTAGTTTTTGGCAGTGATCAGCAAGATCAGTGGTGCGAAGCCCTAGATAAAAGTGGATTAGAATTCGCTCAAAACATTTTGGCATAAGTAATATTAAGTGTATAATGTTTAATACACCGCCGTTTTAAAAGGTTCTTATGGCAGATACGTTAGTCCTCAATGCTGACGGTTTACCAGTCAGCGTATTACCGTTAAGTACAATCAATTGGCAAGAGTCAATCAAATACATGGTCTTGGATAAGGCTGTAGTATTGCATTGGCACGACAATTGGATAGTGCGTTCAGCTCGTTGGGAAACACAAGTCCCTAGTGTGATTATTCTGCGCGACTATATGAAGATCAAAACCACAGTTAGATTCAGTAGATCTAATGTTTACTTACGAGATAATGGACAATGTCAATATTGCGGCTGCGGTATAGAACGCAAAGTTGCAACACTGGATCACGTGTTGCCAGTGAGTAAAGGTGGAAAGACCACATGGGACAACTGTGTAACTGCCTGCGGACCATGTAACAGTCATAAAAGCGACAAATTGGGTATCAAGCCAAGAATCAAACCTTACAAGCCAGACTATTACAATCTTGTAAATAAACGCAAGAAACAAGATTTTAATGTGAGGCACATGGAATGGCTACAATATCTAAAGTAAAACAATTTTTATGGAAAGTCCTAGGCTTTCTTAGCTTAGGCATGGCTTATGTGGGTTTAATTACTCCTGGAATACCTTATAGCTGTTTTGTAGTTTTTGCGGCCTATTGTTTTGCCAAAGGCAGTCCCAAGATGCATGCCTGGTTGTACAATCACAAAATCTTTGGACCATTCTTAACCAACTGGAGCACCAAGCGTGTGTTTCCGCATAAGATGAAATACTTCATGCTGATCACGATGAGTGTTAGTTTAGTTATCATGTGGTTCACAGGCGCTAAACCTATTGGTATATTAAGTACAGCTATATTCATGGCGCTGGTAGCAGTATGGGCATGGCGTTTTCCCGGCAGTATTGACGAATACGATAAGCGTATTGTTGAAGGGCGTAAGATAGGTTGGTTTAACAACAGTTTTTAATTATGAGAATAATATCATTTGGCCCTAGTGAAATGTTTGGGCACGGGCTAAAAGACTGTTTCACTCCTCCTAATTCACCCGGCCGCAATCCAAGTAGATTTGCATATCCTAGTTTAGTAGCTAACCAATTAAACTTTGAATGTATAAATCTTAGTAGTCCAGGATGCGGTTCATTAGATATACTTTTAAAAATATTGAATTTTAATTTTGACCTTACTGATATTGTGCTAGTACAATGGCCGTCTTTGGGCACAGCAACTTTGATATCTGAAGACAACAATTGCATCAACATGCAACCTTGGATGGCAGAAGATTCTTTAAAGATACTAAAACATACAGTTGGCGCAGATTTAATACGATATCAAACAGATAAATCAAAATTATCAATCAATGAACAATTAGCTGTTGCCCGTGACTTTTATAAGATACACAGCAATAGGCATTTATCAATTACCAATTGTTTGTATATGGATTATGCCGCACTTTATTTAGACAGTAAGAATCTTAAGAAAGTGTTTGGAGGTGGTGAATCTTGGAACTTTGAATATTCACCAGTAACTGACCATAGAGATATGAAGAACCACAGCGATTTCTTGGATGTTGCATTAGACGGAGAACATCCCGGGCCATTGTGGCACCAGCAAATAGCTGATGAAATCTTGGCAATAATACAATAATTTCTAATAAATACTCTGTTAACACGGAGTTTATATGAAAAAATTATTAGCATTGTTGTTGTTAGTGCCAGCACTGGCAATTGCACAGGGAAAGTTGCCCTCAAAGTCGGCAACTTATGATGCACAAATTATTAGAGTGAGTGATGGCGATACTATTGTAATCGCCGCCCCCTTTCTCCCCCTACCACTCAAGCCCGAACTTGCTGTTAGGATCTACGGAGTCGACACTCCAGAAAAAGGATTTAGAGCTCAATGCCCCCAAGAAGACCAGCGAGCACAATTGGCGAGTAAATTTACAACTCAAGCCATACAATCCCACCCAAAGCACCAAGTTATTATCTATGGATGGGATAAGTTTGGTGGCCGTATACTGGGAGATATCTTGGTAAACGGACAGAGTATTCGTCAAGGACTTATCAGCAACGGACTAGCCCGTGAATACTACGGTGATGCTAAACAATCGTGGTGCCAATAATGGACTACCCAGTGTGGCCAGAAGATGATGGAACAGACACTAAAAGAAATCCTTAT
>Ga0114975_10002653_pt1 | contig 12202 bp, 6 predicted proteins | sample S_130626_EF_Meta_FD_87031 | JGI IMG/M metagenome (GOLD analysis project Ga0114975, IMG submission 87031) | Freshwater microbial communities from Lake Simoncouche, Canada to study carbon cycling - S_130626_EF_MetaG | ecosystem: Environmental > Aquatic > Freshwater > Lake | place: Lake...
CTTGAAAGTTAAAATTCACGCCAATCAACTAAGTTCAACTGGTGCAGTTCAATTAGGTGTAAAGTTGAATGCACTTTCTGTAGATCATCTTGAAATGATGGATGATAAAGCTATACAATCACTTGCAGCTTCAAACACTATTGGCACTTTATTGCCTACAGCTGCTTTCTTTTTACGAATGGATTATCAACCTGCAAGACAATTGATAAATGCTGGTTGTGCCATTGCATTGGCAACAGATTATAATCCTGGTAGTAGCCCAAGTGGGAATATGAATTTTGTGAATGCCATTAGCTGCATTCAAATGAAAATGCTGCCAGAAGAAGTTATTAATGCTTCAACAATTAATGCCGCTTATGCAATGGAAGTTGAAAAAGAATTAGGCAGTATCACAAAGGGAAAAAATGCGAATCTCATTTTCACTAAACCTATTCCCTCAATAGCTTATTTGCCTTATAGTTTTGGAACAAATTTGATTGATAAGGTGATGATTAATGGTGAGTTTGTTTAGTGTCTCGCTCTAAAAGAAGGTTACAGGTTGGTTATATATTACTGAAAAAGGGTTACTGTTTTTTTATCTTGTTAATGGGTCACTATAGTAGTTTCTTGTTGATTATAATGCTTCCATCATTCTTCTTTTTTATAACGTTTTTGATGGATGTATTTGCTTGTCGTTAGGTTAAAATCATTTTGGATAAGCATTAACGAAGTGTATTAGTAAATAAAATTCCTTTTAAAAAGTGCTTTATATAGTTTCAAAACAAAACTTAACAAACTCATTACTTAAATTTGCTTCTCTAATTATTCGCACTCATTACTCAAAACACACACATATTATCATCGCCTATTGAATACCTAAAAGGGGTGGGGCCTTTGCGTGGCGATTTGTTGAAAAAAGAATTAGAGATTTTTACTTTTGGTGATTTATTGAATCATTTCCCTTTTAGGCACATCGATAAAACTGCTGTTGCCAAAATTTCAGACATCAACTTCAAAACAGAATACATACAAGTTGCTGGTCGTTTGCAATGGTTTGAATTAGTGGGAGAGAAGCAAGGACGAAGATTGGTGGCTCACATTAAAGACAATACTGGTGAATTAGAGCTAGTGTGGTTTAAAGGAATTAGCTATGTAGAAAAAATATTAGAAGTTGGCGTGGATTATTTGTTATTTGGAAAAATTGGCTTCTTCAATGGCAAGCCACAAATGGCTCATCCAGATTTGGAAATTTTTTTGCCACAAAAAGCTGGTGGAAAAATATTTCTAGAACCTATTTATTCAACCACCGAAAAATTAAAAGCAAGAGGGCTCAACGCAAAAGCAATTTCTAAGTTAACACACCAGCTTTTTACACAACTGCAGCCTAAAGATATTATTGAAAATTTGCCTAATGATATTCTAAAAAAGTTGCAATTAATGGAAAGAAATGTTGCTTACAGGGCAGCACATTTTCCTATAGATGAACAAGAGTTTGAATTTGCAATTAAGCGTTTGAAGTTTGAAGAATTGTTTATTGCACAAGTACGTTTGGCATTGGTTAGAATTCAACGTCACAAAGCATTTAAAGGTGTTTTGTTTGTAAAAGTTGGTGATTATTTTAATAATTTCTACAACAATCATTTACCCTTTGCTTTAACCAACGCACAAAAAAGGGTGCTAAAAGAAATTAGAACAGATACCGCTCGTGGTTATCAAATGAATCGTTTATTGCAAGGAGATGTAGGCAGTGGAAAAACTATTGTAGCATTGCTTTCTATGCTCATTGCTGCTGATAATGGTTATCAAAGTTGTTTAATGGCTCCTACAGAAATTTTAGCACAACAACATTATATTGGTTTAACAGATTTATTGAAAGAAACTGGTTTAACCATTCGGCTTTTAACAGGGAGCACCAAAATAAAAGAACGTAGAGAAATTTTAACAGGCTTATTAGATGATACTATACATTTTGTTGTTGGTACGCACGCTTTAATTGAAGAAGTGGTTCAGTTTAAAAACTTAGGTTTTGTTGTTGTGGATGAACAACATCGATTTGGTGTAGCACAACGTGCAGCATTGTGGAAGAAGGCAGTAGTTCCTCCGCATGTTTTGGTAATGACCGCAACGCCTATTCCAAGAACATTGGCAATGACTGCTTACGGAGATTTGGATTATAGTGTGATGGATGAATTACCCCCAGGTCGTAAACCTATTACTACCGTTACCAGAAACGAAATGCAACGTAGCAAAGTGATGGAGTTTGTTAAAAGTGAAATTGAATTGGGTAGACAAGCATATTTCATTTATCCATTAATAGAAGAAAGCGAAAAGGTGAACTATGAGGATTTAACCCAAGGTTATGAGCAAGTGAAAAGTTATTTTCCCGAACATCAATACACCATCAGTATGCTGCACGGTAAAATGAAAGCTGACTTAAAAGAAACGAATATGCAACGTTTTGTTAGTGGAGAGTGTCAGATAATGGTGGCAACCACAGTAATTGAAGTAGGGGTGAATGTTCCAAATGCAAGTGTGATGGTTATTGAAAGTGCTGAAAAGTTTGGATTATCTCAATTACATCAACTTCGTGGCAGAGTTGGTCGTGGTAGTGAAAAAAGTTATTGTGTATTAATAACTGGCAGCAAAAGCAGCGTTGAGAGCAAAGAACGCATCAATATAATGTGTCAAACAAATGATGGTTTTAAAATTGCCGAGAAAGATTTAGAACTAAGAGGTCCTGGTGATATTGAAGGCACAAGACAAAGTGGAGCATTGAATTTTAAACTTGCATCTATTGTTGATGATAAAGAGATATTAGAAATGGCTAAATTCGAAGCTGATAAATTATTGAATAACGATATTGATTTGATAGAAGATAAGAATTTACCATTAAAGAATTATCTTCAATCTCAGAAAGGAAAAACAGGTTGGAGTAAGATTAGTTAATCGTAATTAAAACAATTTTAAACGGTACCAATGAAGAAAATATTTACAATACTTAGTTTGTTTATACTGGGAAATATGTATGCCCAAGATATGGATAAAACCAGGGCACTAAATTTAATAAAAGCTAATGCTAAAAGATTTCATATTAATTTGAACACAGACGAAAGTCTACTAATTACCAATGCATATACAGATGAACAAAATGGACTAAGTTTTGTTTATTTTCAACAAACTTATAAAGGCATAAAAGTTTATAATCAAATACAAACTGCCTCATTTAGAAATGATGCTTTGCAATACAATTCTGGTGTTTTTATTAATGATATCGCATCTAAAGTGCCGTCTTCAAATCCACAAATAACGGCTTTAACTGCTGTTAAAAATGCTGCCAATGAATTGCAATTAAGTTCTATTGATCATCCTGCTGAAATAGACAATCAGTTTGTAACCAACAAGAAGATAATTTTTAACAAATCAAATATTTCAAAAAGAAATATTAAAGCAGAATTATTATGGAAAGTTGATATTAAAGATAACACCATTCATTTAGCTTGGAGTATTTGCATGTCTCCATTAAACACCTCGGACAACTGGAATATTTTTGTTGATGCTGCAACTGGTAATATCATTGATAAATACAATGAAACTGTAAGTGAAACTTTCGATTTTCATCACAATTATAATTTGCCTTTAGTAGATCTGAACGTAAAAAATATCAATCCAATTAAAGAAGAAGAAAGTCCTCTAACACCACCAACTACAACAAGTGCTGTTTACAATGTAGTAAGGTATCCTTATGAAAACAGGTTTACAGCAGGTGTTTCCTTAGAAACAAATCCTTGGTTAAAAGCAGGTGCTGGCAACAATGCAATAACTAATGGTTGGCATTTTGATGGAACAACAAATTATAATATCACACGTGGTAATAATGTTTTTGCTTATGATGATAGTTTAAATATAAATGCCCCTGGAAGATGGTCAACATCAACCACAGCTTTACCCAGTTTAAATTTTAATTTTACCCCAGACTTTAGTAAAGAACCTACTTATACTGCAAACAGAAACTTTGCTACCACCAATTTATTTTATTGGAATAACTTGATGCACGACGTTTCTTATCAATACGGATTTACAGAAGCCGCTGGAAATTTTCAAAATGATAATTTAGGTAGAGGTGGATTTGGCAATGACTTTGTTTTGGCGGAGGCTCAGGATGGGGGTGGATTAAATAATGCAAATTTTTGGGCAAATCCAGATGGAGATTCTGCTATTATGCAGATGTATCTTTTCTCTACTGCACTAAATTTAAAAATACTATCTCCATCAGATATTGCAGGCTCTTATGCTGCTAAAGAAGGTGCGTTTAGTACGGCTAATTTATTAAAAAATGTTGGACCCAAAACTGGTCAGATTATTTATTATAATGATAATGCAACAGGTACTTCTCACACTGCTTGTAGCACAGCTGTAAATAGTTTAACAGGCAAAATTGCTTTAATAAAATATGCACAGCAAACGGGCTGCACTTTTACAAAACGAGTTAAAAATGCTCAAAATGCTGGAGCAATTGGTGTAATAATAATTTATAACACCAACAAGCCAATAACAATGGGGGGTACAGATAATACCATTACCATTCCTGCTGTAATGATTGGTTTAAATGATGGTAATAAAATAGAGGCACAACTAGCTTTAAATAAAACTATAAATGCTACATTGCAAGCAGGTGTTCTGTTTGATGGAGATGTTGATAATGGAGTTGTAGCACACGAATACACTCATGGAATTTCAATTCGGCTAACTGGTGGTGCTGCTAATTCTTCTTGCCTGAGCAATGCTGAACAAGCTGGCGAAGGTTGGAGCGATTATATGGCTCTAATGATGACCACAATTTGGTCTACAGCAACCATTAATGACGGTACAATTGCTAGACCAATTGGAGTATATGCTTTTAATCAAGTACCAACTGGTTTTGGAATTAGAACTTATCCTTACACAACTGATATGTCTGTTAATCCACATACCTATTCAAATATGGCACTGAATGGTGAAGTGCATTACATTGGTGAAATATGGTGTTCTGCAATTTGGGACATGACTTGGGCAATTATTCAACAAGAAAATATAATCACACCTAATCTATACAATTCTGCTGGAGCTGGAGGAAATGTTATAGCCTTGAATTTGGTAATGATGGGAATGAAATTACAGCCTTGTTCCCCAGGTTTTTTAGATTCCAGAGATGCTATACTAGCAGCAGATGATTTACTCTATAATGGAAAACACAAGTGTGTTATTTGGAATGCTTTTGCAAGAAGAGGAATGGGATATAGTGCAAAGCAAGGTGCATCATCTAGCACATCAGATCAAACTGCAGCTTTTGATGTACCAATGGCAGTTACTTTGGGCAAACAAAATGCTTATAAAACTGTTGCATCAACAGGTCAAACTAGTTTTAATATAAAAGCAACTTGCCAATGCAAATCACCAACAAATAATTATAAAATAAAAGCTATTATACCAACGGGATTTACTTACCAAAGTAGTACTGGCGGAGTTAAAAATGCTGATAGTGTCATTTTCTCAAACATAAATTTTCAAAAAGTTTTTCAAACAGATAGTGTTACATTAAACTTAACTGCAACTTCAACAGGATGTGCATTAGATAGTGTAGTAAATGATAACAGAGATACAAAAACAATTGGCGGATTTATTAATGCAAATATTTCAGGAACGAATGGTTGGAATACAACAACACAATATGCCTATAGCCCAACAACAGCTTGGCAAGCAGCAGGTGTTGATGTTCAAACAGAACAAACATTAACATCTAATTTATTTACTCCAACAGGATTGTCATTGTTGTCTTTTTGGCATTTATATGATTTTGAAGGTAGCTTTGATGGAGGATTAATAGAACTATCAACTAATAATGGAACAAGTTGGCAAGTCATTAATGATTATTTCTTGCAAAACGGATACAATACAACACTTGATGCATCTGCACCACTAGCAAATCAAAAAGCATTTTCTGGAACAATTTCTTCATTCCAAAATTCAATTGCTAACTTAACACCATTTAAAAATAGTCCAATTAAATTAAGATTTAGAACAGGAACTGATGTTGGTAATTCTGGAATGGGAATTTTAAAAGGATGGATTGTTGATGATATTACTGTAACCAATGGTTGTGGTGCTTTTGTTAAGTTTTATGTTTATGATTCTACCAATAACTTGCTTGATTCGTCTTCAATTCCTGTTTACATTACCCCAAAAATTCTTCCGGTTAAATACGCATTGTTCGCAGCTAAATCAACAGGGAAAATGTCTTTGTTACAATGGACAGTTGCTGAGCAAATAAATGTTAAACATTACGCCATTGAAAGGAGTGTTGACGGGTTGGTTTGGAGTTGCCTAGGTTTGGTAAATGCAATCAATAATTTCGAGTATGCTTATTTTGATGAAAATCCAAATGATGGAGTAAACTATTACAGAATAAAAGCAGTTGATTTCAATGGTTTGTTTAATATTTCTGAAACACGTCAATTAAGTTTTCGTAGTATAAAAGCTGCTATTTCTATAGTTCCTAATCCAACAAAAAACGACACTAAAATTTATTTGCCCAAAAATTTCGATGCAAAAAGTGTAAAGATTTACGATGTACAAGGAAAATTAATATTCGAGAAAACGATAGAAACATTCAGTAAGTTGATAAGATTAAATACAAGTGATTTTAAACAAGGAATTTACCTTGTGAATGTATTAAATAAAGAAGGTGAAGTATTGTCTGATAAGTTAATCATAGCCAAATAATGAATCTAAAGAGTAAATATTTTATAACAATTATGTTGCTTTTTTGTTTCCTTAATAGCAATGCTCAGGGCTATCTTGAGTTCGTTGAAAATAAGGGACAATGGGCAGATAATATTTCTTACAAAGGAGCTTTACAAACTGGAGCAATTGCATTAAAACCAGACGGCGGTTATAGAATGCTACAACATAATACGACTGATTTAGAAGCAATTCATAACTTCTTTCATCCAGATGGAAGTGATCTAAAAGGAAAAGCAGTTTCAACTAATACTTTAGGATTACATTCTCACGTTTATGAAGTTAGTTTTTTAGGATCAAATAAAAGCCCCCAAGCTATTGCTGAAAAACCACAAGAAAGCTACAACAACTACTACCTCGGCAATGATCCTACACATTGGGCAAGTGGTTGTTAAATTTTTCAAGCAATCACCTACAAAAATATTTATCCAAATATTGATGTTAGGTATTACACAGGAAATGGAACTGTTAAGTACGATTTTATTGTAAATCCTGGTGGCAACCCCAACCTAATTGCAATGGTATTTGATGGTGCAGATGAACTAACAATTAAAAAAGGTAAACTCAATATTAAAACATCAGTTACAGAGGAAAAAGAATTAGCTCCATTTACTTTTCAGCCATCAATCAATGGCAGAAAGGCAGTTGATTGTAAGTATAAAATAAAGGCTAATATTGTTACATTCAATATTGATTCTTATGATAAGTCACTACCCCTAATAATAGACCCAACAAAAGTATTTTCAACTTTTACGGGTAGCACCGCAGATAATTGGGGTTTTACTGCCACCTATGATGCTGCTGGAAATTTTTATGCTGGTGGAATTGTATTTGATGCAGGATTTCCTGTTAGTAATGGATCAACTTATCAAGGTGGTATAGATTCAGATGATGGGAACAAATTTGATATTGGCATCATTAAATTTAATTCAACAGGAACTGGAAGAATTTATGCAACTTATATTGGAGGTTCAGCCAATGAGCAACCCCATAGTTTAATTGTTGACAATAATGGCAATCTTGTAATTGCTGGAAGAACAAACTCAACTAATTATCCTGTCACAATTCCTAATTCTGGACCTTGTGGAAATAAAGACATCATTATTACAAAACTTGATAATGCAGGTAATATGATGGCGTCTAAAAAAATTGGGGGAACTGGTGATGATGGAATGAACATTAAACCAAAATATTCAAATATTGCCCCAACAGGGCTTGAAACAATTAATAGAAATTATGGCGATGATGCAAGAAGTGAAGTCATAGTTGATGATGCCAACAATATACTACTTGCATCTTGCACTCAATCAACAGATTTTTTTGTAACGCCTAATGCCTTTCAAAAAAATAATGGAGGTGCTTCAACATTACAAGCCAGAAAACAAGATGCTGTGTTTATTAGAATGTCAAATGATTTGACCAATGTTTTGATAAGTACATATCTTGGTGGTAATAGAGATGATGCTGCATTTGTATTGGCGATTCATCCCTTAAACAAAAATATTTATTTGGCAGGCGGAACAGCAAGTGGCGACTTCCCTGGAGATACAACTGGAGTAATTAATACTAAATATCAAGGTGGGCAATGCGATGGTTTTATTTCTATATTAAGTCCAGATGGCACGCAACTTTTAAAGTCTTGTTTTATGGGTACTTCTGGCGGTGAGAATGTTTATGGAATTCAGTTTGATAAAAACGGTTTCCCATATATAATGGGAATAACAACTGGTAATTGGCCAATAATTAATGCACAGTATAATACACCTTTTTCTCGCCAATTTATTTCCAAATTAAAACCAGATTTAAGTGGTTATGTTTATTCAACAAGTTGGGGCACTGTATCCCCAGCTCCCAATATTTCGCCAGTTGCATTTTTAGTTGATAGATGTGAAAATGTATATATCTCTGGTTGGGGTGGCTCAATAAACACCAATTCAAATCACTTCTATCCAAGTAGCGGTACTTCTGGACTGCCAATTACTGCTAACGCTTTGCAAAAAACAACTGATGGCAATGATTTTTACTTCTTTGTTTTAGAAAGAAATGCAAGATCTCAACTTTATGGTGATTTTTTTGGGCAATTTGGTGGGGCTAATGGTGAACACGTAGATGGCGGTACCAGTAGATTTGATAAAGATGGAATTATTTATCAAAGTTTATGTGCAAATTGCGGAAAGGGAGCTGTTTTTCCCACAACACCAGGAGCTTATAGCACTGTTAATGGTTCAACAAATTGTAATCTGGCAGCAGTTAAAATTAATTTAAATTTATCAGGAATTGCTAATGGAGTAAGATCCTCTATTAAAGGTGTAGAGGGGGATACCTCAGGCTGTGTTCCATTATTAGTAAAATTTGTTGATACAATTGCACAAGGTGTTAAATATACTTGGAACTTTGGTGATGGAAGCCCTGAAGGTTCTACATCAAAACCAGATACATTTCATTATTATCAAAATACCGGATCGTATAAAGTAAGATTAATTTCTATTGATTCTTCTACTTGTAATATAGTTGATACATCTTATTTAACAATGAGAATTAGAAGCGATAGTGCTAAATTAAATTTAGCATTTAAAAAAGTAGGAGATTGTATATCTAATACCTACGAATTTGACAATAGAGGTTCTGTTTTTCCACCATTGAAACCATTTAAAAATAATTCGTTTAAAATAAACTTTGGTGATGGGTCTCCAACTGTTTCAATGGGTTTTCAAGCTATACAACATAACTATCCCATTCCTGGTATCTATAAAATTATAATGACATTGGTGGATACAAATTATTGTAATGAACCTGAATCGGATAGTGTAATTATTAATGTAATTGATAGGGTAAAAGCTAATTTTACTCCTCCAACAACAGGCTGTTTATCTAGTGGAATAAAGTTTGTTCATAACTCTGTTGGCAGCGATGATGTGGTGTGGCATTTTGGAGATGGCAGTACTTCTAATTTAGATACTGCTGTCCATATTTACAATAATTCTGGTAATTATACTATAAAGCTTTTTGCATACAATTTGTTTAGTTGTAATAAAGTTGATTCAGTTTCATACACTATTTCTATTAGCATATCTCCAACAGCAAATTTTACCTATAATCCATTGCCACCAAGGGTTAATACAGCTATCAATTTCACTAATAAATCTACTGGTGCAATAAAATACGTTTGGTCTTTTGGAGACGGTGATACAATTATTACAAACAATATCAACCAACAAATCAAACACCTTTTTCAAGTAAATAAATTGTTTAAAACCTGCTTAACAGTTTATAATATGTTTGGCTGTCCTGATACAATGTGTAAAAATATTCAAGCTCGTGTTAGTTCTTTATATGATGTTCCAAGTGCCTTTTCTCCAAATGGAAATGGTATCAATGATAAGATTTATGTAAAAGGATATGGCATCAGAAAAATAAGCTGGAATATTTATAATCGTTGGGGAATATTAATGTTTAGCACTAATGATTTGGCTGAAGGTTGGGATGGAAAGTACAAAGGTGAAATTCAACCACAAGATGTATATCATTATACTTTGATTGTTGATTTTTATGATGATAAAAAAGAAACGAAGACTGGAGATATAACCCTGTTACGATAGAAAACTAATATCAAGTAAAATATTTTAATAGAATAAAACGACTAGTGAAAAAAACAAGCAGCATAATGAATATTTTTGACTCAATTCAAGCCTTTAAATCAAGGCTTAGTGAGATATTATTTGTTTTGATATTCACTACTTGCTATTTACTACTTGCTAATAGCTCAAATGCTCAGGATTTACATTTCTCTCAATACACAAATTCACCATTGCTTATAAACCCTGCAAATACTGGCTTTTCGCCAGATTATGATTACAGAATTGGTATTAATCACAGAACACAATGGGCAGCTACCAATGTACCTTATAAAACAATGAGTGCTTGGACAGATGCCCAACTATTTAAAAAGAAACTTGAAACAAGTTGGATTGGTGTTGGTGCAATTTTTTTAAACGATGTTGCGGGTACAGGCAATTTAACGTCTATTAAAAGCTTTTTAAACATAGCGTATCATCAACAACTTGATGATAATAATTTACTAAGTATAGGATTGAGTGGGGGATTCGTTCAAAAAAGAATTGACTATACAAAACTCACTTTTGATGAACAATGGAATGGAAGGTTTTTTGATATTGATTTACCATCTAACGAGCCTTTTGTTACTAATAATGCTTCATATATTGATTTGAATGCAGGGATCAACTACTCGTGGTTTGCTAACGATAACTTCTACCTGAACTTTGGGGTTAGTATGATGCACTTAAACACTCCATCTGAAACATTTTTCAATCCCTTAACTGTTAATGCAAAACTAAGTCGCAGGTATAATTTCTTTGCAAATGCAAGCATTAAGTTGAGTGATATGTTAATATTAAATCCTCACGTTTATTACAGTAAAATGAGTACTTCAGAAGAAGCTGTTATTGGCTTTAATGGACAATATAATTTAAGTGGCGATGGGGGAAGCCAATTATTATTTGGAGCGTATTATAGAAATAAAGATGCAATTGCACCTGCAATAGGATACCAAGTAAATAATGTTCAACTGATGTTTAATTATGATGCTACAATATCAACACTAACATCATATAATCCCTTTAGAAGTGCGTATGAATTTTCTTTAATTTGGAATGGAATCTATGGTGGACTAGAGGGAAACGAACGAGCAATGAAATGCCCAAAGTTTTAGCTTTGTATTTTGTGAATAATATTCGTTGTTGAAAATCCTTCTACAATTTTATTAATCACAACCCTTCCCCCATTTTCAATCACTTCTTTTGAGCCAGCAATTTGTTCAATCGTATAATCACCTCCTTTTACCAAAACATCTGGTAATAATGTAGCAATTAATTGTTGCGGCGTATCTTCATCAAAAATAATTACAGCATCAACAACGGATAAAGCTGCTAATAAAATAACTCTGCTTTCTTCATTATTAATAGGCCTGTTATCACCTTTGCCTAAGCGTTTTACACTAGCATCGCTATTAACTGCAACAATTAAATAATCAGCTTCACTAGCAGCTTGTGATAAAGAATAAATATGCCCTTGATGCAAAATATCAAAACAGCCATTGGTAAAAGAAACTGTTTTTCCAGATGCCCTCCAAGAGGCAATTTGTCTTTTTAGTTTGTGTAAATCAAAAATTTTTGTTTGAGTAGATTGAATATATTTCATCCTTAAAAATGGCTATTAGTAATTAGTTTAGGTCAAAATTACTGCTTTAAAACTTTATTCTTTTACTTTTGAAAAATGTCATCATTCAAGAATAGATTAATTATAGGCAGACAGCCATTAGTAGAAGCAATTGCAGCTGGAAAAACAAGCGATAAAATACTGCTGCAAAAGAATGCAAACGGAGAAATAGCTAACCAAATTAGAACATTGTGCAAAGAGTATCAAATAC
>Ga0114975_10002656_pt1 | contig 12197 bp, 12 predicted proteins | sample S_130626_EF_Meta_FD_87031 | JGI IMG/M metagenome (GOLD analysis project Ga0114975, IMG submission 87031) | Freshwater microbial communities from Lake Simoncouche, Canada to study carbon cycling - S_130626_EF_MetaG | ecosystem: Environmental > Aquatic > Freshwater > Lake | place: Lake...
CTTCGTTGTCTGGATGGTCGCGATGATGGTGCTCATTTTTCAACGAGACATGGGTACATCGCTTCTGTACTTCGGGCTTTTCCTGGTTCTCATGTACGTCGCGACCGGGCGCGCGATCTGGTTTGTCGTCGGCGGTGGATTGTTCGGCGCCGGCGCATTCGTCGCCAGCCGCTTCCTCACCTACGTTGAAGGGCGCTTTACCGCGTGGCTGGACTCCTTCAACCCAGCGGTCTACGAAGCGGTCGGTGGTTCCTATCAACTTGTGCAGGGATTGTTCGGTTTTGCGTCGGGCGGCGTTATCGGAACAGGGTTCGGCGCCGGTCACCCCAGCATCGTCCCCCTCGCCGAATCGGACTACATTGTTGCGAGCCTCGGTGAAGAGCTCGGACTTGTTGGGGTTTTCGCCATCCTCAGTCTTTACCTGCTCTTTATCTCGCGCGGGATGCGAATCGGGATTAACGGAGCCGATGACTTCGGCAGGCTCCTCGCCGTCGGGCTCACGTTTGTCATCGCCCTCCAGGTCTTCATCGTGATCGGTGGCGTCACCCGCGTTATCCCGGTCACCGGACTGACCACCCCGTTCCTTGCGGCCGGCGGTTCCTCGTTGGTTGCAAACTGGATAATCGTCGCTCTGTTGCTGCGCCTCAGTGACACGGTCCGTCATCAACGCGACGGAGGTGATGCCACGTGATGAAGGAACTTCGCCGGGTCAGCCTCGGTATCCTTGTCCTTTTTGGAACACTCTTTGCCTCCACCACCGTCATTCAGGTTTTTCAAGTGGACAACCTGCGGGTCGACCCCCGAAACGTTCGGACGCTGTACGACAGCTACTCGGCCGAACGCGGGTCGATTATTGTCGGAACAACGAGCATCGCGGAATCGCTCCCGTCGGACGATGTTTACGCGTTCCAGCGGTCCTATGTCGGTGGCGGGCTGTACGCCCCCGTGACAGGCTTTTACTCCATCAATCACGGGATCAGCGGCCTCGAATCGGCCATGAACGACCAACTCAGCGGCCAGTCGAACGCGCAGTTCTTCGATCAGGTTCTCGCTCTCGTCACCGGCACAAATCCGCGCGGTGCATCAATCGAGTTGACCATTAATGCGGCAATCCAGCAGGCAGCGCGCGACGCTCTCGGGGATCTCACAGGAGCGGCGATTGCTCTTGATCCGAAGACGGGGAGAATTCTTGCCCTGGTGAGTTCGCCGTCCTATGACCCGAACGACATGGCCTCGCACGACGCCGACGCAACGGCCGCGACGTATCAGAGCCTTCTCGACTCGAGCAACTCACCCCTCGACAATCGCGCCATTGCGTCAACGCTGTACCACCCCGGATCGGTGTTCAAGCTGGTCGTAGCGGCGGCTGCACTCGATTCCGGCGCGATGACGGTGAACTCCACCGTTCCCAACCCCGCAAAGTTGGTTTTGCCTCAAAGCGCATCGAGTATCAGCAACTCGGGCGGTGGAAAGTGTGGGAAGGGGGACACCGTCAGCCTCGCGGAGGCCCTGCAGCGCTCGTGCAACATTCCCTTTGCCGAGATTGGCCTTCAGTTGGGCGAAAGCACGATCCGTGACTACGCCGAGAAGTTCGGGTTCGGTGCGACCGTTGAAATTCCGATGGCGGCTACTCCTTCCTTGTATCCGTCAGGAATGGATGATGCGCAGTTGATGTTGTCGTCGTTCGGGCAGTTTGACGTGCGTGTTTCGCCCCTGCAAATTGCCATGGTCACATCGGCCATCGCAAACGGCGGAAAGTTGATGAAACCCACCGTGATCGACTCTGTCCTTGCTCCCGACCTGTCTCCGCTGACAACCTTCGAGGCCTCGCAATACAGCGTTCCCATCAGCGCCGAGACGGCGCAATTATTGGTGCAGTTGATGATTAACAATGTCCAGAACGGTGTTGCATCCAACGCAGCCATTTCCGGAGTCTCCGTGGCAGGTAAAACAGGGACGGCAGAAAACGGGGACGGACAGCCGTACACGCTCTGGTTCACCGGGTTTGCCCCCGCCGAAGACCCACAAGTCGTCGTCGTTGTCATGGTCGAAAATGGCGGCGGGTTGGGACAACGAGGGACCGGAAATGCTGTCGCGGCGCCGATCGCACGCACAATCATGAAGGCGGTGTTGTCACGATGAGGCCTCAGGTTGGACAAACATTCGGTGGTCGATACGAACTCAAGAGTCGACTCGCGATCGGTGGCATGGGTGAGGTGTGGCACGCCGTCGACACCGTAATCGACCGCAGCGTCGCAATCAAAATTTTGAAAGAGGAATACGTTGCGGATAAGGCTTTCCGCGAGCGATTCCGGGCCGAAGCTCGCCACGCCGCGCTCGTCAACCACGAAGGCATCGCCGGAATCTACGACTTTGGAGAGGAAGAAGGAAGCGCCTACCTCGTCATGGAACTCGTTCCCGGTGAAGCTCTCTCGGTGATTCTGGAGCGCGAGCGAATTCTGTCTGCCGATCGTGTGCTTGATATTGTCGCCCAAACCGCGGCGGCACTGCACGCCGCGCACGAAGCAGGACTCGTGCACCGCGACATTAAACCGGGGAACCTGCTCATCACCCCAGACGGACGCGTGAAGATTACGGACTTCGGAATCGCCCGTGCCGCCGACCAGGTTCCCCTCACGGCGACCGGGCAGGTGATGGGTACCGTTCAGTACCTGTCCCCCGAACAAGCGTCGGGGAAGACCGCGAGCCCTCAAACCGACATCTATTCGCTGGGAATCGTTGCCTACGAAGCACTCGCTGGTCGCCGGCCATTTACGGGTGAATCACAAGTGTCGATTGCGATGGCCCACATCAAGAACACCCCTCCGCCACTCCCGGAGAGCATCCCGCTTCCTGTCCGCAACCTGGTACTCAGTTGCATCGCCAAAAAGCCAGACCTGCGTCCCGCCTCGGCTCAACACCTCGCGCGCGCAGCGATTGCCATTTCACGTGGTCGTTTTGGCGAAGCGCTCGCCCTCGTCCCCACAGTCGATCACAACGCTGACATCGTCTCCGATGATGACACCGATATGACGACGCGCGTCATTCCCGTGACAATCGCGCCGGAGGAAATGCCCAAGCCCGTTCGAGCACCGCGGCGAAAGCTCCCGTGGCAAGTCGTTGCTCTTGCCGCGGTGCTTGGTCTCGTGATCGTCGGAACGGCTATCGGACTAATTGGGCGATTCGTACTCCAACCGTCACCCTCCGCAACACCGTCGGCAAGTACATCGGTTGCGCCGAGCGTAACGCCCACGACAAGCGACCGTGTGACAGTCGTCGAAGCTGACTTCGTTGGATTGACTGAGAACCAGGTCCGTGATTTGCTCGAAAGCCAGGGTCTGCGACTCGATGCGGTCATCGGGAACATCCCCGAATCCGCCGAACTCGTCGGCACGGCTTATCGAGTGAATCCAACGGGCTCTCTCCCGCTCAACACTCTCGTCGCAGTGTATTTCTACGACTCCATCCCCACACCCGCCGCTCCCGGTGGTCTAACCGTCAGCACCGGTCCGTACACGGGCGATTCCACAATCACCGTGACCTGGCCGAGCTACGCTCAGTGCCCAACCGGGTTTGCGTTGAAGAACTACATCCTCACCGCAACGGGCGGCACGGTCTCGAGCGGCGGTGTCTTCGGGCCCACCGTCACGAGCGCGTCGATCGTCATCGACAACAACACCAACGAAGTTCGTGTTTCGTATGTCGTCAAGTGCGGAACGTTGTCGTCCAACCCCTCTGAAGATTTGGTGGTTCCCATTGACTGACAATCCGACTCCTTCCCGCAGTGGCCTCGATAGTGTTCTGACATCGGGTTTTCAGTTCGCGGGGCGCTATCGTCCCGAACACCTCATCGGCCGCGGCGGAATGGCGAACGTTTATTTGGGCACCGATACTCGACTTCAACGACGTGTTGCCATCAAGGCGCTTCGCCCCGAGGTGGCAATCGACAAGGAGTCCCGCAAGAGATTCCAGCGGGAAGCACACGCCGTCAGCACCATGGGGCACCCGAGCATCGTTCGTGTCTATGACACCGGGGAAGAGTTGATTCCTGCCGCGTCAACGGAAACGCCGATTCCGTTCATTGTGATGGAGTACATCGATGGAAAGATTCTCCGCAAACTCATGGACAACGGGGCGTTTGAGCCCAAGGTCGCCGTGCACATCACTCTGGGAATTCTTGACGCTCTCGACGAATCACACCGTGCTGGCATTATCCATCGAGACATCAAGCCCGGAAATGTCATGGTCACGCCCACGGGGCTCGTCAAGGTTTGTGATTTCGGAATTGCTCAAGCCATTGAGGATCCCACCAACGACCCCAGCGCAATCGTCGGTACGGCCCAGTATTTCTCGCCCGAGCAGGCGAAGGGTGAACTCATCGACGGTCGCAGCGACCTGTATTCGACTGCCGTCGTCCTCTTCGAAATGGTCACCGGAACGCCCGTCTTCACGGGGGATAGTTCAGTCGCGGTTGCCTTTCAGCATGTCACTCAAACCGCACCCCGGGCGCGGAGTCGGCGTCCGGAGCTTTCGCCGGAATTGGATTTTGTTATCGCGAAGGCGCTGGAAAAGGATCGCACGCTGCGATACGGCTCTGCATCGGAGTTCGCTGCCGCGTTGCGATCAATCACCACCCTCTGGGCGAATGCGTCGACTCCGAGAAGTGAGGCGGCCGCTGAAAGCCTAGAATTGGCAGTGAACCGCTCCGCGATTCCTGCTCCAGAATCCCCACACGCCCAAGAAAAGTCCCCGTCCATGGATTTGTCCGAACTCCGCGACTCCCTCAATAGCGACACCCCTCCGAAAGCCACAACGATTCGGTGGGTTGTCCTGACGTCGGCCGCAATAGCAGTTGTCGCAAGCGTCGTCGCCGGGATGATGTTCTGGGTGCTCACACTCGGTGGCTCACCCGGCGTGACGAGTTTGGCGGTCGAAATTCCCGCCGTTGCGCTGAAACAGTATTCCGACGCAGAGGCGATGATGGTCGATCTCGGGCTGGTTGTGAAACACGCCAGCGCATCGAGCGACAGTGTCCCCGCCGGGGTCGTGATCTCGACATCGCCCGAGGCGGGAATTCGCGTTGCGACGGGTGAAATCGTCACCATCGTTGAATCCACGGGGCCCGTGTTGCAGGTGGTTCCGGACCTCAATCTCTCGACACTCGCCAAAGCCACAGCCCTCATCGAGGGCGCCGGTTTCGCACTCGGCACAGTGACGAAGGATTATTCGGCGACCGTTCCCAAAAACTCCGTCATCTCGGCAACGCCCGCCGCCGGAACTCCGCTAGCCGCCGGCCAACCTGTAAATCTGATCATCTCGACCGGTTTGGTCAAGGTTCCGAACGTTGTCGGAAGTTCGATTCAGAAGGCGAAGTCGATGTTGGAGGCCGTGACCGTTCAATACGCGGTTGTCGTGACCACAGACCTTTCCTGCGCGGGCTCCGTCGTAAAGTCTCAGTCCATACGCGCCGGAGACGGACCGCAGAACCAGACGATCACGCTGGTCTACTGCGCGGGCTGATCCAACGCGACAAGCGGGCTGAGGGTTCGGGCAAGCGCGCTGACCCCCACCATTCCCGCCGTTTCGAGCCAGTTTCCCAGCATCGTATAACCACCCTCGGTCAAAACTGATTCCGGGTGGAACTGAACACCCCACAGGGGTTCCGAGACGTGCTCGAGTGCCATGATGACGCCGCCCTCGGTGCGCGCGGTGATTCGAAGTTCCTCGGGGACTGTTCCATCCACGACAGCCAATGAGTGGTACCTGGTCGCGGTAAAGGGATTAGGGACTCCATCAAACAGTGCGGAATCCATGTGAGTCACACGACTGGTTTTTCCGTGCATGAGTTCCTCGGCGTGCGTAACGATTCCACCCAAAGCCTCGGCTATCGCTTGATGACCAAGGCATACGCCAATAAGCGGAATTACATTTTCACGCGCAAAATGAATCAGGGGAATCGAGAGACCTGCTTGGCTCGGATTTCCCGGGCCCGGCGAGATGAGAATTCCGTCGTACCCGCACACGTTCGTCGCGATATCCGATTCGGAAAAAGCGTCGTTGCGGGCAACGTCGACTTCGGCACCGAGTTGCCGAAGATACCCGACCAGCGTGTACACGAACGAGTCGTAATTATCGAGTACAAAGATTCGGGTCACGGCTCGACGGATGTTTCGGGTTGGATGAATGTCGCCGCTACCCAAGGGAAAACCCATTCGACGGCGACGGACAAAACAATCACCGCGAGAAGTGCAATTTCGAGGATCTTCACCCAACGTGACCCCGGGAGAATTCTCCACAGTGCTGCGTACATCCGTTAACCGCCCGCCTTGATTGCCGCGACTTCCGCTGGGGCACCGCGTTCACGGGGGACAAAAGTTTCAAACACCGAATAAGCGATAACGCGCTCAGCTGACGACAGCTTGGGATGACAGCTGGTCAAGGTCAGGATTCGACCCTTCGCTTTCGCCGAAGACTCGGGAACGCGCTTGAGTACCGACGTGTTGTTGGGCCACACGTATTCAAGGTTTCGGAAGCGATAGACGTACCATCCGGCGTTGGTCTCGATGTAAAGACGGTCCCCCACGCGGAGTTCACCGATGTTTCCGAACGGGGCCCCGTAGGTCGTTCTGTGTCCGGCGACGGCAAAGTTTCCAATTTCACCAAGGTCATCCGTCTGAGAGTAGTGGCCGATTCCTGCGCTGCGAATATTGAGAACTGTCTTCGGATCGATTCCGCCAGCTATTGCACGCTCAAAAGTGGCTCCAAAACGCGGGACCAGCATTGTGGCAAATCGATCGCCCGCGGCACCCGACGGAGTGACGGGAGGCTCGGGTGCAACCGCGATACCGCTGGATGTTCCTTCGGAGCGGTCGAACTCGGGGACCGCAACGGGCACGGTGTTCCACTCCTCGGTCAGCGCGGCTCCGGCGTTGTCTTGCGCAATTCCCGAAACGATGTCGTTGTACCAGACGTGCCACCCCAGGAACAATAAGACGAAAACTCCCGCGGTCATGAGCAATTCGCCCGTGACACCGATGACGTTGTCGACGGCACGCCGCGTGAAGCGAATTTGGCCGATTTTTGCTATGGGCTTTCGGGCGGAGGCCAGCGAGAACTGAAATTTTCCGATCTTCGCAAAGAACTTTCGAAAACTGATGTTGAGCGGCACGCGAGAGGCCCGAGCCCCCTTGCGAGGAGCTCGGATCCAAGAGAATTTGTCGCGAACTGGCACGACCACGAGTTTACCGAGAGTTTCTGTGTGGCACGGACCGTCGGTATGCTGGACAACATGGCAAAAAAGGACCGCGATACCCGCGCATCGCTTGGCGATGCAGAAACCACCCGTAACGACAGTCCGAACCCCGTTTGGTTTAAGCCCATCATGTTCGGATTCATGCTTATCGGCCTCTTGTGGATCATCACGTTCTATGTCAGCGCGTCCGCTTTCCCGATCCCAGGCATTGGAGCCTCGAACATCCTTATTGGCTTCGGCTTGATGTTTGTCGGCTTCTTGATGACGACGCGTTGGCGATAAGCGTACTTACAAGACTGTAATTATCCACGCCTGTGGATAACTAAGTGTATAAGTCTGTTACGAACGAAAACGCTGTAGCAGCGTGGTGACGACAAACCCCGCGACGAGCCCACCAACGTGAGCTTCCCAGGCAACATTGGGCACGATAAAACCCAGTGCAAGGTTGATGCCGATAATGACGAGAAGTGAAACGTTGTTTCCGCCGAATCCTCGGTTGACCACGAAAAGCGCCGCAAAAAGACCAAAAATTCCGCCGGATGCACCGACGACGAAACTCGACGAGCCAAGCAGAAGAACGGCGAAACTGCCCGCGATTGTGGATGCAAAAAAGACAGTCAAGAATCGAACGGAGCCAAGCCCGCGTTCCAAAAGATTTCCCATCACCCACAGCGAGTAGCCGTTAAACAAGATGTGCATAAGTCCTCCGTGAACGAATGCCGCGGTGACGAGTCTCCACGGTTCACTCCACGTCAGTTCAGGGATGTATGCGAGGAAATACGTGACGTAATCCTGCGACAGAAACTGCCCGACGTAGGTGATCGCCATGACCGCAAGCAAGACAATTGTGGCGGGAGTCCGCCCGCGAACAACACTCCGCAGTCGCGAACCGCTGACGATCTTTGCCGTCGCTGGGGCGGCACTCTTCACGCAATCGGGGCAGTGAAACCCGACTGCTGCGGTTCGTTGACAATCGCCGCAGATCGTGTTTCCGCACCGTTGGCACAAAACCCACGACTCGCGGTTGCGGTGTCGGTAACAGACGTTAGCGGAAGTCGTCATTCGACCGTGATGGACGAGATGACGACGGGCTCGATTGGTCGGTCCTGTGCTCCGGTCGGTACACCCTCTATCGCGCGGACGACTTTTTCTGATGCCTCGTCGGCGACTTCGCCGAAAATTGTGTGACGACCCTGCAAGTGCGGCGTTTCTACCGTGGTGATGAAGAACTGCGAGCCATTGGTGCCGGGGCCGGCATTCGCCATTGCAAGCACGAACGGCTTGTTGAACGCGAGTTCTGGGTGAATCTCATCGCCAAACTGGTAGCCGGGTCCGCCGTAGCCCATTCCCAGCGGATCGCCGCCTTGAATCATGAAATTTGGAATGATGCGGTGGAATACGACATCCGTGTAGAGGGGCGTTGAAAGTTTCTCCCCCGTATTCGGATGAGTCCACTCTTTCGCGCCGGTTGCGAGGCCAATAAAGTTCTCGACGGTCACGGGAGCATGATTCCCAAAAAGGTTTACCCGAATCTCTCCGTGGTTTGTGTGGATGGTTGCAACGTTGGTGTGAATCGACATGCCTCCATTCTCCCACTTCTCAAGTTGTATCCGAACCGCGAACAGGGCGATAATGAAAGCCTAAGGAGACGTCATGGCTAAGAAGTATTCGCGTGAGCTTGCCGAGCTGGGCTCGGCGGGTGGCGACGCATTGAATAACGCAGGTCGCATCCTCGCGGACGCCGCGCGACTTGCTGCGCGCTATTCACGCGACGAGATTGCACCCAGAGCCCGCAGTGAATACGCCGAACACCTCGCCCCGCTACTCGCAACGGGACTTGCCGCCGGTCGCCGCTATCTTCGGAACGCCCCTCTGCCGGTTGCCAAAAAGAAGTCTGGGCTTGGATCGTTCGTCGCCGCAGGTTTTGCCATCGCGCTGGTTGCAGGCGTTGCTTACGTTGCGTGGCAGATCCTTCGCACCGACGATGAGGCGTGGGTAGACGACGAGATCGACGTCGACTAAGCGTCGACCGTTAGTTCTGCAGATACCGCTCGCGATACGCACGGATAAAAGACGTGCATTTCGTCCTTGAGCGCGTCGGGCATGACGCTGTCAAGGTGAGCGGGTTGCCCCTCGAGGACTCGGACCTCACACGTGCCGCAGACCCCTCGGCCACACGATGAATCGATACGCACTCCCGCCTGCTCCATGGCGTCGAGCGCGCTTTGGTTTGCCGCAACCGGCACCGCTGCCCCCGTCGATGCTAGTCGGAGGACAAAAGGTCTTGCCCCGCCCTCGATATCGCGAGTGACGGGACTGAAGCGCTCGACGTGTGCATTCGGGCCGGTGACGGTTTGTTCAACTTCGCTCATCAAGCTTTCAGGGCCGCAACAGAAAACGTCGGCGGTGGTTGTCGTCAAAATCGATTTAAGGTCAAAGCGCCCCCACACATCCGACTCGTGTACCGTCACACGCTTGGGGTGGGTCCGAGCAAGCTCCGAAACATATCCCATTCCCTCCTTGTTCTTTCCCAAATAGATGAGTGACCACGGCCGATTTGTGGGGACGGATTCGATCATCGCGCGAATGGGGGTGATTCCAATTCCGCCGGCGATAAAAAGGTATTCGCGCGACGGAACGAGAGGGAAATGGTTTCGTGGGCCACTGACGGTAATGACCATTCCCGCGCGCACGTTGGCGTGAATCCACGACGATGCTGCGGCGGCACCGTGAGTATCAAGCACGGCAATGTCGTAGCCACGGCGATCGGTGGGGTCTCCGCACAGTGAGTACTGCCGTTCTCGGCCGTCCGGCAGGTGCAGAGTGATGTGGGAACCGGCATCCCACCACGCGACGCGGCCACCACCGACAGGAATCAGACGAATTGCCATCACATCATTGGCGATGACAGCCGCGGTGTGGACAACCATCGCGCGCTTTTCGCGGCTGTCTTCGTCAGCGGAAACGAGCACGGTTGCGTCCCGTTCCGCGTCTCGCGCAATCTTTGCGGCTGTAACTGCGGCATCCCGTTCGGCGCGCCGACCAGCAAGGGCGACGACCGTGAGCCGAATAATGAGGGCCAGCATACCTAGGACAATGACGGAAATACTGATAGCCGCATACCACCACGTGCCGACGTCGGTGCCCGAGAATGCCGCGTGCACACCCACCGCAAAGAAGATGCCGTAGGCGAGGTAATGGATGGATTTCCAGAGCCAGCGCGGAAGCTTATCCATGAAGATGCTGGTGACATAGACAACGCTCAGCGCCCAAAATGTGATGACGCCGATCGCGAGCGAGAGCTCCATCAGGGGGGTCGCCCCGTCATAGGTTGCGAGACCGGGCACAACAAGATCGAGGGCGGTGAAGTGAACGTAGGGGTCGAGCATGAGAGCACCGGTGTGAATTGACGCCATCACCACGGTCAGTGTGCTCATGTATTTGTGAAGATCCTTAAGCCAACTCGGGTTGTCAAGTCCGCGAAAAACGCGCGACGAGAGGAGCACGCCCCACACCATGGAAAAAGCCATCAGCCCCCACGCGATCAAAGCACTGATGCGGGATAGGTACCACCAGACGTGCGGATCGTTCACGCGTAATCCTTCCAATTGCCGGATTCGGACATTGAACCGTCGCGGTGAATAACTAGGGCCGCAGTTCCGAGAATAGGTGCCCACTCGAGAAAATCGGTGCGCAGGAAGCCACATTTCGCCACCACTTCAGCAATTGCCGCCGAAACGGCAATGACGGAAACGGAGACAACGTCGGATTGCATGGGGATTCCGGTTTCTGCATCAATGAGGTGGTGCCGAGTTTCACCGTCGTGCTCCCACGTCCTCGTGAGAGTTGATGACGTCGCAATCGCCCCATCGACGAGATTCACTTGGGCGCAGTGCTGCCCGGGATTGTGCGGGTCCTCAATGCCGATGTGCCAGGTTGTTCCGTCGGGCGCTGTGCCCGAGATTCGAAGGTCGCCACCAATCTCAACGAGTGCTCCCAGGGCACCCAGCTCCAGCGCTCGCGTGACAAGAATGTCGGCCGCGAACCCTTTACCGATTCCGCCCGGGTCCAGTGTCATTCCGCGCGGCAACGTCACGATATTGCCCGTTACCGTTGTTCCCGATGTGTCGACGGGCCATCGTGCCGAGGGGGGAAGTGTGGTGATCAGTTGTGGATCGACCCGCGATCGGTCATACCCTTCGGCGATAAGTCGGGGAAGGATTGTCGGGTCGTATTGACCTTCCGTCAATCGGAGTGCTGCCAGCATTTCCATAACCAGTGTGACGGTGACGGGATCAACCTCAACGGGTCCGCCCTCGGCGGAGTTCAAGCGGGAGATGTCGCTCGAATCAATGAATCGGCTCCACTTGTCGTTGAGAAACTGCGCCGAGTCGATGAGATCATCGAGCATGGTCTCCGTTCCGGCAACCAGCACAATGTGTGCCGTGGTGCCCATGACCTTAAATTCCCGCGCAACGACAACACTGCCTCCAGGGGTGTGAGCTGCTCGAAGTGCGTCGGCCGCGATGTTCGATGCCCAGTTGTTATCGGGAACCACTCGACGTTCCGTTAGAGGTCGAGGTTGCACTCGAACTCGATGAACTGGTTCCCTTTGATGTTTTCGAGGGCGACCGGGAAGACGACGCCTTTGCTTTGGCGGCTTTCGCTGCGGCTTTCGCTGCGGCAGCTGACCCAAGATCCGCTGCCGATTTTGCCGCTGCCGCGGCCTGAGCGTCTGCAAGAGCTTGCGCTTCGGCTTCTGCCTTGGCAATTTGTGCTGCGGCAACGGCTGCTTGGTGGGCTTCTTCGGCGGCTTGTGCCTGCATCGATGCGACCCCACCAACGAGTGCGGCTACGGTCAGGGCCGTTGTGAAAATGCGCGCCTTAGGTGCAATGAAAATTCCCATGATTAGTCGTCATCCTCATCTTCGTCTTCGTCTTCGTC
>Ga0114975_10002657_pt1 | contig 12196 bp, 20 predicted proteins | sample S_130626_EF_Meta_FD_87031 | JGI IMG/M metagenome (GOLD analysis project Ga0114975, IMG submission 87031) | Freshwater microbial communities from Lake Simoncouche, Canada to study carbon cycling - S_130626_EF_MetaG | ecosystem: Environmental > Aquatic > Freshwater > Lake | place: Lake...
CACGTCTGGAGTTCCGCGCTCCCATTGCAGATCATCGCGATAGACGACGGACATGCGGTGGCCATCGGTCGCCGCAAAGGCCAGCTTCTTCTGGCCAGCAATGACCTTGTGGCCGAAATAGACGCCATTGAGGTAGTAGCGGGTTTCCTCCGTCGAGATCGAAATCTGCACGGCGGCGAGCGCGGCCTTCAGTGAGGCCGCATCCCATATGGCCGAAGAGTCGACTCCTTCGGTTTTCATGATCGGGAAATCTTTCGCCTCCAGCAAAGGCAGGCTGCAGGTTACATCATCGGCGCGGATGGAAGCGCTGACTCCGACCTCGCTTGAAATCGCCTCGATAGCGACCTTGCCGGCGCCCTTGATTTTCGCCGCGAGCGATGCCGGGCTGATACAGGCATTGAAGGGCGTTGCATCGCTCCAGGGGATCTTCGCGACCACCTGCATGTCCATATCAGTTGTGGTGACGGTCATCATGCCGCTGGAGACCTGGATCAGGGCATTGTTGATCACAGGAATATAGTTGTTCCTTGGCGAGAGCGCGGCCTTCAGGACGTCGAGGAGCGCGCCAACTTCAGACTTCGCGGGCTTGGCCTTCCCGGGCCGCTTGGGAGCCTTCAGGACAGCGGCCATCATGTGCGCGGCATCTTCCATCGTGAATTGATTGGAGCCGTCCAGCGCGGCCTCATAGGCGGCCAGGGCGGCGGCCAATGTCGGGAGGGAAGCGGCGGCCAGGAGCGAGGCAGCGCGGCGGGGATTTTCAGGCATCATTCCGATATCGTAAGCCATGGGTCAGGCCTCCTTTGCGTAAGTGTGAGTTTTGATTTTTGCGCCAATCACTTTGGCCCTGGTCTCGAGTCCAGCGTTCGCTAGGATTTTCCGGGCTAATGCCCGAATGTCACCCTCGAACCCTTCATCGCTTAAGTCCTGCGCCCCATCGCCATGAATGATCATTGCAGCCAGGGCGGCGCCATCTTCGGCACCGTCCCGGATGCGATCAATTGGCCGGTCGAGATAGACCAGATCGCCGCACTCCGGACACCGTCCCGCCGGGGAGGCGTCGCCGGCGTCCAAAGTGCAATCGTCAATCTGGGTCACATCGGCAAGCGTTCCCTGCCAATCGCAACCGCAGCCGGTGCATGGCGTATCATCGGGAGCACAGGTCTCAATGCAGATCAGGGACTTTACCATTAGGCGAAACTCCATTGGCCAGGTCCGACACGCGAGGCGCCGGCGCGTTGCAGGGTTTGGCGGATTTTCGCCCGCCAATTGGGGTTGACCTTCGCCTTCGGATGCTTGGCGAGGGCCTTGTAGAGGTCGGACACTGAGACCGGGCCGCGCACGGTTCGGACATAGGCCAGAACAGCCTCGCGCCAAGTAGAGGGAGCGGCCTCGACCATGAAGAAGCGGGCGAATTGCAGGGGCACTAGAGCGCCCTCCAGCCCGCTCGCTGCCAGCCGGTCCAGATCATCCCGGCCATAGGCGCAAAGCACGCTAGGCGCGCCCGCGTTGGCCTTGGCGCGGGTTCCATCGGGCCGGTGGAAGTGAAGGCGACCGCGAAGGAACAGAAGGCCGGTTGCGCGCTCCCAGATTTGCCGGTGGAAGGCGTCCGTCTCGGTGCGGGCGAAGATGAGCGCCGTTCCTCGGCCATGATCAGCCAGCTTTCCCATCCAGGAATCGATCTCTCCGGACGTGTAAGGCGGGTTCAGCCAGACGCGCCCGAACCAGTCGGCGGCCAGGCCATCGGTCGGGAGGCTGAACCCTTGGCGCGCTGTCTCCCAACCCGGAAAGGCGCAGGGGTCCAGGTCAAAGGACTCCGCCCCGCCAAGGGCTGCGATGATCGGCGGCGGAGTCAGCCAAGTTGTGGTGACGGGCACGGCGCTTTGATGTGATCCCATGCCGCTCATGCGCCGATCACCAGGGAGATATCAATTTTTGAGGCCGCCCCATCGAAGGTGTGAATCTGACCTTCAACGCTCTCTCTGGCAGCCTCTGAAGTGTCACCATCGACCGTTCCAGATATCGTGACCGCGCGACCGTTAGAGCAGAACTGGCCAGAGACGCGCCAAAGCGGAGGCTTCGAAAGCCGTGCAGGTTTAACCTCCAAGGTCGAAATCTCGTCTTCGTCGTCTTCTTCGTCGCAGTCGTCGGCGTGATCCTGGCCGATAGGCTCCCCGCATGATGGGCAAAAATTGTCTTCGTCATCTTCGGAGATAGCGGCGCCACAATCGACGCAAGAGTCGCTCCCGTCTTGATCAGTGCAGCCGCACGCCGGACATTTCCAAGGCTCGCCGGTGTCGCTATAGACCCAGACCCAGGCCGCGACCCAGGCCCCGCCGTCGCCCTCTGAGATCATCGGGGAGTCGTCAATCTCCAGGTCATCGGAGGCGTACTTTGCCCGTGCAGCCTCGATCACGTCGGCGGCATCGGTTGCCGCAAAACAGGCCAGCGCCTCGCTTTGCGTGAGGCCCTGAGAGATCAGGGCGCGGAGTTGATCGGAAAGCGACATGATCAGGAGTCCCGATCCAGGATCACAAGGGCCGTTGCGGTCCCTGTGCCGGACTCCTTGAATGACCCCGCCGGAAGATCGACCTTTTCGCCGCCGTTGGCGTCAAACCAGGCCCGGAACGCCTGCGACTTGGCGTCCGACCGGAAGAAGGGCCCGGGCGACATGACCGCAACAAGCCGCCCGCCGGGCTTCAGGTGATCGAAAGCCCGCATGACATGCGCGGCATCTTGGCCAGCCTCAAAGGGCGGGTTCATCAAAACCCGGTCAAAGGTCTGTGACAGGTCGGACTCGGTGAAGTCGCGCCCGGCGATTTCGTAGCCCTTCAGAGTCAGAATTTCGCAGAGCGAGGCTTGGCGCTCATAGGTCACCAGGGCGGCGCCCGGCGCGGCGGCCCGCACTGCATCCAGGATTGCCCCGCTCCCGCCGGAAGGCTCCAGAACTGACAGACCGGGTTCATCCAAGCGCGCGGAGTCGACCATCTGCGACAGGACCGGGCCGGGGGTCACGAAATAGCCGGGGATGCTGGAAAACTTCAGGGCCTCGACCTTGGCGCGGATGGTATCGGCGGTGACCTCTTCCAGGCTCCGGGGCTTGAGAAGCTGCCAGACGGCCAAGGCCTCCGGCGTCTCGCTGTAGGGCTTGCCGGTGTCATGGCCGGGGGAATAGTAGCCGCCCCCATATTCGACCTTTGACCGCGTGAGGTCATGAACGGCGGCTTTCGTCCGGAGGTTGGCCAGAACCGGAGGCACGGCGCCGGAGTCCTGAAGGTCGGCGAGCGCCCGCAAGGCGGCCTGCGTCCGCTTTAGGTGATAGCCGTCATTGCGCGCGTTCCCCGCGTCGCGTTGGCGCTTCGGGGTATTGGCCAGCCGGTTTGGGTTGAGCTTGCTGTCAATCTCCCCCTGCATGGCGTCGGCCATCTCCCTGAATTTTTCGCCCGTGGCGGCCTTCGGAGCCTTGGGGGCTGTCTCAGGTCGGGCCGGGCCCTCATCGGCTCCAGCGGCAAAATTTCGGGCCGCATCGGCTGACTTGAAGGCAAAGCCGCCCGGCGTTTTGCCCCAGGGCTTGGAATACCAGCCCCCGAGGCCCTTCGCCCGCTCCAGCATCGAGTCATATGTCGCCCGGTCCACACGTTCGGCCATGCTCACAATGAACATTTGAAAGCCCTTTTTCGTGTGGGTGTGCTCCGAGATTTCCAGATCCCCGGGCGCGGCGAGATCGGCCGGAATTTCGGCGACCGGCAAAGCGAACTCACATGCCGGCAGGGAGTCGACTCCCCGTCCAATGCGATATTTGGAGACCTTCCAGCCGGTGGAATAGCAGCCGCCCGCCTTGAGATAGTAGCCTTGGCCCATGCTATATTTTTCGCGGTGCTCCGCCGACTCCGGCGCCGTAGCCAGGTGCTCAGTTTCGGGGAATGTCGCGGCGGCCTTCCGCATCTCGCCGAAAAGGTCGCGTTCATGGCCAGATAGGGCGATGATGACTCGGCGCTCGGTGACCGCGTTAAAATAGTCCGTCATGCTGTCGCAGTCGTCGCGCTGGAGTTCGGCGATAATGACCGCCTTAGTGCCGGGCGGAATTTTCGCGAATGCTTCAGCCCGGAAAGCCTCCAGTTTGGCCAGGCGGTCAGCCTCTCGCTGGCGGTGGTCACTTTGGCGCTTGGCGGTGATCTCATCCGCGCGCCGGATCAGGTCGGCGACCTCATCCGCCGAAATAGGGAGAAGGCCACGGGCGGCGGCGGACTCGACCTCTGGGATGGTCTGCACGTCCATCAAGCGAATATCGCGCTCCGCGTCGTGGGAGATCAGGCGATAATCACCGCCGGACGCCTTGAACCCGCCCGCGCCGATGAGGTGAGTCCGGTTTGTGGCCGGTATGAAGTCGCAGATATAGAACCGATCCCCCCGATAGGTGACAGGGGAGCCCATGGCGAGCGTTGCGGCGGCGGTGATCGTGGTTTGTGCGTTCATGGCTTGGGGCCTCCATTGAAAGGGAAAGAGCGGCGCGACGGCGCCAGGATCAGATGCGGGGAGGGGCGGGGCCTCCGATTTCATGTTCGAAGGTCTCCAGTCCGGCGACCTCCGCCGCGTCGCGGTCGAAAAGCACGAAATCGGCCCCTTTGCCCTTACAGAAGGCCAGGGCGGCGGCGATATCTGGGAAGTCTGCGGCAATCTCCGCCCGGCTGTCTTCGGAGCCGCACGCAATCAAAAAGCCGTAGGTTGTCACGCCCCAATGAACCGGGAGCATGGCGGAGTCGTCGTTTTGCAGCCTGTCGCAGGTTTCGGGCTTCAGGTGCGCCGTGCTGATCACGGCCAGGGGTTCAAACATGCTCAATCCTTCCCGATGATTCCGGACTCCATCAATTCGCGGAGTCTCTGGGTTGCTTCTTCGATGGCGTCGAAATGGACTCTGTCGCCGATGATCAGGCCATGACCCTTAAGGCCGGGCTGCCAGGTGATTTCGTCCAGAACAGACAAAAGGTGGCGGGTTGTAGTGCTGGCCGAAATTGGGGCGCGGCGGCGCGGGCGGGCCGTCATGCCTTGGCCTCCGCATCGGCGGCGCGCTCGATAGCATGTCGCACGGTCAAAAGGTCATTTTCCGCAACCTGTAGGCGCCGGGCGGCCTCCGCCAAGCTGTCGCACCCCTCAACCGTCGCAAGTTCAATCATGACGAAAGAAAAAAGAGTGTCAGCGTTTCGCCGCAACCCGGTGCGCATGGCCTCATGGCTAGCGCATTCGGCGGCGTGGCTATAATCGCCGTCGCCATACGTTCGCGCCGCGATGCGTTGGGCCTCATTAAGGGGCGTCTCCGATGGCCGGGCCTCCCTATTTTTGGTAATCAGGGCGCGAGACTTCGCCGCCGCCTCTGCCAGGTTTTTCCCCTTCAGGCGCTCCGCAATCTCGGTTGCGGTATCCTCGCACAAATAGCGCCACAGGTTCGCGGCAAGCCGGGGATTCTTTTCGGACCTCCGAACCAGAGCGGCAATGACCGCGTCACCGTCCAGATTCTCGAAACAGTTATCGAAGGCGCGAGAAGTCCGGCGCCCGTTGCTGATTACGGCGGCAGCATAGTTGACGCGCCCGGCGAAGTTTTCCGGCCTATTCAGTGCGCTCATGCTTCAGGACTCCCGATATTCGGCCCGGCGGCCAAGGGCGCCCGGCGGGTTGAGTTTGTTCCAAGTCGCGCAATGGTCTCGCGCTTCGGCGGCGGTTTCGTATCTGGCCAAGGTAGTCTCGCGCCCGGCATGCGGGCGGAGGGCTCCGGCCTTGTCACGCTTCCAAAAAGTCCGCGTGAAGACTCGAAAGGTCGGCTTCATGACAGCGCCCCCCACTGATCAGCAAAGGCCGCCGCGATCCCGGGGAAGGTGACAGAACGGGCCGCCCAACGGTCGCCGGAGGGGCTTAGTTTGTTCTGGCCGCTGTCTGTCTGGTTTCCCCAACGCGCGGCCAGGCGTTCGGCCTCCGCACCGCAATCAACGCAACTGCGCCCGGCGTCCTCATAGGCAGAAACCGCCTTACAGATGCGGCATACCATGCGCGGCCTGACATAACAGGTTGAGATCAGGGGCGGGAGATTGCGAAGCCATAGACAGGTGCGCTTGCTGGCATTCTCGCCGAATTCGTAGGGCTGAATCGTCTGAGTCGGCTTTTCAATCCGGCTGAAGGCGCCAACGGGGTTTTCCATTGCAAGCCGGTTGACCGTATGAGGCCAGAACTCCAGAAGGCGCGACATATCAGCCAGCGCCGCCGCCCTAGCCTCGCGCCGGGCTGCGCCGGTCAAGGTTCCGGGCCTCACCTTCTGGTGATAGGGGCCATCCTTAAAGGCCCACTCCGCCGCACTTGTGACAAAGGTGCAGGTTGGATGAAAGATCGCGATATCCCACGGCGCACCCTTGGCCAGTTCCTCGAAAACGTCGCCTTGAATGTGGAAGGGCGAAGAATCGACCGATGGCAGGATATCGAAGGAAAAGGCCTCATGACCTCGCGCCCGGAAGGCCTCCCGCGTGTGGCCGCTTGTTTCCATACAGACAGCGACTCTCATCGGGCGGTGATTTCCCAATTTCCAACCCGATTCCCATTCACGTCATGAACGCCCCCAGATTCCCGCCCGCGCTCCAGATTGTCCGCGATTTCGCGAAGAATTCGGGCGCATTCGGACATGAGGTCGCCGCCTTCAAAGGCCGCGTTTTCGGTGCTGAATTGAATCTTGAACATGGGGAAGGCTCCAGGGTGAAGGGGGCGCCGGAAAGTCGGCGCCCCGGTAGATCATGCGGCGCAAGGCCGCTGGCTGAATTCGTTAGGCGACGGCGCCGGAAAATTGGCCAACGTCACCGGCCAGGGCGGCGCCGGTGTCATAGTCAGTCACCACGACTCCGGGGAGTTTCGCGGCGCCCTCCAGCCAGATCGCGAAGGCCTGTTGCGATTGCGGGCCCTTCCCGAAATTGGCGATATTTTCCGTCTCACTGATAACAGCCAGGCCGCCACCAAGTTGCTTTTTCACTGTGTAGTTGATCATGATTAGACCTCCGTTCGGTTTCGGTTGATTTCAGGCTTTGGGGGTGTCGGGCTTGATCATCGCAAGCAATGACCTAACGGCGCCGCTCCAGTCGGAGTCCCCGCCTCGCGTAAGTCATGCGAACACCTCCAGCCCGGCGCCTTCATTGAAGGCGGCGCGGGTTTCTTTGCTCCAGGGGAGGGCGCGCAATTCCTCGCGCTCCGCCCTCATGCGCTCAATATCGGCGACCGCGTCGGCGACCTTGGCGCGCAAGGCCTGACGGATGGCGGGGAAGTCCGGCCCGCTGGCCATGGCGCGGCGGCGCTCTTTCAAGATCCTAAGGGCCTCAAGGCGCGCGGCCTTGATAGCCTCCCCTAGTTCGGCCCATTGGAATCCGGCGTTGTTCGCTTCGCTATATTCGCGCCCTTCTTCTGCGGCGCTTTCCGCCTCACTATGCGCGGCCCGCGCCGCCTCTTCCGGGGTTTCGTACAGATCAGGCGCCAGGCTTGACGCCATACCGGCGCCCATAGTCCAGCCAGCCAGAAACCCGCGCCCGCCGGGCAATGTCGCGACAATGGGTTGCAGCGTGTCGCCGTCGCCGTCGGCGTCGCAGTAATAGCCGGTTATCTCGCGCGCCCGGCCCGATAGATGGTCATTGGCCAGGGACAAGCGGAGTCCCATGCCTCCCCCGTGGCGCGCCATTGTAAGGGCGGAGTCCGTGTAGAAACCCCGCCCGCCGCCGGGCTTTGTCGGAGTCCAGCGATAGGGGCCACAACGCTTGCGCCCTTCGGCGCGCTTGGCCAAGGGCCGCGAAAAGTCGTGAAGGATGATTTCAGAGAACATTAGATAGGCCTCACTGTCTGTCGCATTTCGATTTCAACTGATTTCGCGAATTTCAGGGCTTGCGCCCGATTGTCTAAGGCCTCCCCGTCGGGCGAGACATAGACGCGCCCGTCATGGCCTAGCGCGTTGCGCTCAGAGACAATGACACGCCAACCGTCCCGCCGCTCTTTCACGTCCGAATGATAGGTCAAGGGCCCGATGGGCGCCCGGTTCGGCTGATCATTCATTGGCGCGCCTCCGCCCGGATAGTTGCAGCCAGGGCGGAGCCGATAGCCTGCGAGTCCCTCCCGATGGTCCGCCAAAGGCCGCCCCCGTCCTGATATCCGACAGAGGTTGATATGCGCGGGAGGTTGTGCGCGTTGCCGAATTCCGGCCTTAGGGTGATCAATGCGCGAATTGCACCTTCGCGCGTTTCATGGGGCGGCCCTTCGCGAAGCTGTCCGCGATAAAGGATTTCTGCGATGAACATCAGACGGACTCCACCGGCTCAAATGACAGGTCATAGGCGCGCGACCCCGGCGCCATGGAAGCCCGCGCGCCCTTGGCCACGGCGCCCAATATGAACCCGTCCGCTTCCAGCCCGCCGGGCTCGAATTCCAGCCGATAGGCCGACAGCTTGCGCGCCTCTTCGAATAGATCGCGACAGGCCGAAAGGATGAAGTCCGGAGCTGTCGCGGGCGCCAAGCGCTCTAGCCTTCCCCGGTCCAGCCCGGGCCCGGTTTCATAGTACAGGATCACGCGACAGACCGGCGCCGCCTTGGCCTTGGCCAGATTGAAACCGGCCAGCCAGGCAGGCCCTAGCCGGTTGCGGAGCCCGTGCAAGGCGTGACCGTGCGACCTGTCACCGGTTTCATCCTCGAAAATCCTAGCGTTTGGCCAGTAGGAGTCGGCGAGTGTGCGGCGCCAAGCCTTGCCATGGCGTGCGGCGAAGGCGTCCAGTGCGGCGACCTCATGGGGCCAAAGGGAGGCGGTTGCCATGGTTACAGGCTCCAAAGATGAATGACAGAGGGACAGGGGGGCGCCGCAATGGGCGCCAGGGGCCGGACAGACCGCGCGGCTAGGATCGATATCCGGAGGGCGTAAGCGCGCCTCGCGCCCTTCATCCTTCCCAAACCTCCTAAACACAATCCCCGAACATGACATGCCAACCTGTCAAAGATCAGCACAACAGATTCCCGAACCCGAACCCATACAACGCGCGGAACGCTGGAAACATTGGGGAAATTGGCGTTTTTCGCGCGATTAATTCGAGCGCGCCGACCTGCCAAAACCCGGTTTGGGTATGTCATGACATGCCAAAATTCGGGCGGATGACATGACAAAGGGCGCATGACATGACATGACATGTCATCCCCTAGTGACATGACAGGACTCCGAACATGACAGGCGCGGAACTTGCCGAAAGGCGCGGCGGCCTCACTCAGCCAGAACTCGCCGAACGTGTCGGGAAGTCGTGGCGAACCGTGGCCAGATGGGAGGCGCTTGACGTGGTCCCGGCTCATGTCGTGGCCATGGTAGAGGCCGGAGTCGCCAGCCAGCCTGTCGCGCCTCGCGCCGTAGTAGCCAAGGGCAAGGGCGCCCCAAAGGTCGCCAAGGCTCCGGCGGTCAAGGTCAAGGGCGCGACCTTGGAAGAGATCACCGCCGCCGCCAGGGTGGAGCGGGCCGCCCTGGAGCCTAGGCCAGCGGGAGTCCTGAAAGGCGCCCGGCGCCCGACCGACAAAGAGCGGGCGGAGTTTCCGGCCCGATACTCCGGCCCGGACGTTTGGGTTACTGTCTTCGATCCGCCTTGGAAGCTGGCCACGGGCCAAACCATCACGCGAGTCATTCAAAAGGGTTCCGCTACCGGGGCGGGGGGATACAGCCAGCATTTGCTAGGCTCCAATGCTAGGGGGTCGACCGATAGGGAAGCCTTGCCCCCCGGAGTCTACCGCCCGTTTGTTCCGTCATGCGGGATAGCAGCGACCCCGGGAACGGGCCCGAAGGTCGCCAAGGGGAAGGCCTCGCGCTAGATCGCGAAGCCCTGCCAATCGTCCGCGCTGCGCATGGCCTCGCGAAGCTGGCGCCGGGCGGCGTTGGCCTTCCGCTCCGCCTTCCGCATAGCCTTAGGCGTCTCTGCGTCCGGGATGTGCGCGACCCTTGCGGCGTATTGCTTGCGCGCACGCGCCATGGCGCGATTCAGTTGTGCTTCAATGTTCATGGGACGAGTCCTTTCGTCGTGATGAAGTCGGGGGGTTAGGCAGTCTAGGATCATGACAGGATGAACCCGACAAAGGCGGAGAACGTGGCGACGGCAACTAGGGCTAGGAGTCCAGCCTCCCGCCATAGGCGCGCCCTTTGCCCCCTGTCATAGACCTGTCGGGCTAGGTCTATGGTTGACGCAGTCGAGAAGCTGGCCAGACAGGCGGCGCCAAAGCAAACGGCCCCAGCTATGGTTGCGAGCGTGTGCGGGTTCATGCCCGACCCTCCAGACCATGCGCGCGAGCCCAATCCCACGCGGCGCCCATTGTGTCGGACTCGTCCGTTGTCCCGTCGAAGTCGGGCCGGAAATACTCCCGACCCATGACCGCCTCCCAAGCCTCCAACATGACCATATTGGCGTCGCAGAAGTCATGGGAAGCGCAAGCCCCGCTCTGATAGGCCGGAGTCGCGTTCCGCTGTCGGATGGTGACAAAGGTTCGCGGGCCAAGGTCCGACAGGAGTCGGCGCATGAACTCCAGCCCGATCAGGGTTATCTGTATGTCACGCCAATCGTCCGACTCCGCGTGCACTGTCTCTGCGTCGAGTGACTTGACGCAATAGCGCGGCGTGTCTGGGAACTCCCTATCCGATGGCAGGGCGTAGTCGGTGAAGACATACGCGCCGAACCGGCCTGCGTCCTCTTCACTCCGGAAGCTTGGACACACGTCATGACGCCATGACACGTCTAGCAGATGCGCCGGAAGCGGTGGCAGGCTGGCCAAGTCATAGTCCGGGAAGGCTCCGGCCAGTGTCGAGAGATCGCGGCCCGCATTGGGGCCAGCGCCAGGATTCGTCGGAATCCGACCTTGATCGCGTGCAGCTTGTGTCACGTCTGAGTCCTCTAGTGGCCCGATCCCGATTGATCACCTAGCCACACTCAGACCCTACAGATTATAGAGGGGGGGGGCTATAGCGCCGGCGAGTTGACCCCCCGCGCGAAATTAATTTCCACAGCAGAGGCCAAAACAAACCCCGTATAGTGCGATAATATACACGCGAATACTTGCAGTAATGGGTAGGGGGAGGGGGAAGGGTAGGCTTACTGGCGTCCCCCGTTCTTGAAAATTGGCGCGAACGCTCCGCGTCACTTACTGAAAGGCCGTTGGGCGCCGCCGAAAAACCGAAGTATGGGGCCCGCCACAAAAATCGACGTGACCGCTGCGCGGTTCTCATACTGGCCAAGGCCGGGCGCGCCGCCGGCGCAGACTGAGATCCTTCGGCCCCGCACTTAGAGCCTTCGGCATCCGGCCCAGGTCCGGCAAAAAAATCGTCGTAGACGCTGCGCGTGCCAGGATCTCGCCGGCCGCCCTGCAGATTCACAGGACGCGGTGGGAATTCCCATATCGGGCCTGGATCCAGAAAAAATCGCGTCGACGCCTCCGGCGCAGAGGTCCATATTCCCGGCGCTACGAACCCACCTTCAATCGGAGATTCAGTATGCTTAAGGGATACAAAACCTACCTTCTGGCCGCCCTGACAGCCGCCGGCGCCCTCGTGTCGTATCTGGTCGGCGAGATCACCGTCGCCCAGGCCATCCAGCTTGCAGTCACCGCGGGCCTGTCCTGCACCATCCGGAACGCCATCCCGCCGAAATAGCTTGCCCAGGCGCGCTGCTCGCGACTATCCCTGCAGCGCGCCGCCGGCAGATTTCATCTGGGCGGGTTTATCGGCCTGGGCGGAATAGCGACCTCTCATCCAGCCGGCGGCGCTCCAAAACCCTTTCAATTCATCATAGCCTGCGATATACCGAGGATATGGGAAGGTGATCCCGGGTTCGAGTCCTGGGCGGGTATGCCGTTTAGGTGTATCGCGTAGCTTAAGAGGCAGAGCTACCAACCCCATTCAGGCGTACATGCGCCGAAACTCAAACTGACCAGTTATGCTTGACTAGATAGTTTGCAAAAAATGCATATCACCAGCCCTGCTTGCGTTCTGGCCGCCATCTGGTATCCAGCCCCTATGAACTCTCCGCTCGCCATAGACCGACAGGCCACCGATCTCGGATCGGCTAGCGGTAAGCCGTGCGGTTTTGGTCCGCAAGACGTGGGTTCGATTCCTACTCCGAGAGCCACCACACGAACGACGGCCTAATCGCCCGTGTCGTTCAATGGCAGGACG